>Ga0265295_1000963_pt1 | contig 53992 bp, 54 predicted proteins | sample Munlansysbiofilm_FD_192503 | JGI IMG/M metagenome (GOLD analysis project Ga0265295, IMG submission 192503) | Leachate microbial communities from a municipal landfill in Southern Ontario, Canada - Methane capture system biofilm | ecosystem: Engineered > Solid waste > Landfill > Unclassified ... | reverse complement strand
GTAACTATAGCGGACCAAAGCCCGCCTTGGCAAGCTTTTTCTTGCAATCTCTGTAGGTATTTTACACCAAATACCGCAAGCCATTGTTTTATTTAAGAATTGTTGCTTTTGCAGGTTTTGTGTTTTTATTGCAACAATGCAACATGGTCTGATTTTTGCCTGTGCCACCGGCAAACGAATCCTAAAAAATTTATCTGAATACCTGCCAGGTCCCGGTAAAGCGCTCCCACTTATGACTACATGCGCTCTTATTACTACTCTTATTACCATAGGCATCTCCCGTTATTTTTTACCACATGAGCAAATGCCCTCTCATTTATTCAACATAAAGCGCTTTACTTTCTTTTTTGCAACGCAAAACTTGAACGCATGTCTATAACAGAAGGATGCTTCATTAATACATTCATTGAGAAGACCAAAAAAGCCGCCAAATCTTTTACATGCACTCTTAAAATATAAACGCTAACAATGAATGAATAACTACAGGAGACAAGCATGAACACAGAGACCTTCACCCCCTGGGAAAACCCAATGGGCACTGCTGGCTTTGAATTTATTGAATACACCGCCCCCGACCCGGAAGCACTGGGCAAGGTGTTTACCTCTTTAGGCTTTAAAGCCATTGCCAGACACCGCACCAAAAACGTCACCCTATACCGCCAGGGCGAAATTAATTTTCTTATTAATGCCGAGACAGATTCTTTTGCCCAGCGATTTGCCCGCCAGCATGGCCCTTCTATATGCGCCATTGCCTTCCGGGTTCAGAATGCTGCCAAAGCCTATCAACGCGCGCTAGAGCTGGGCGCCTGGGGTTTTGATTCACAAAGCGGTCCAATGGCGTTGAATATCCCTGCCATCAAAGGCATTGGTGACTCCCTGATTTATCTGATTGACCGCTGGAAAGGAAAAGACGGACACTGTGGTATTGGTGACATCAGTATTTATGATGTTGACTTTGAGCCCATCAATTGCGAAACCGCCAGCCAAGATCTGAATCACCAGGGCGCCGGCCTGCAAATTATTGACCACCTTACCCATAACGCCCATAAAGGCCGCATGCAGGAATGGGCCGAGTTTTATGAGCGCCTGTTCAACTTCAGGGAAATCCGTTATTTTGATATTGAAGGTAAAGTCACCGGCGTCAAGTCCAAGGCCATGACTTCTCCTTGTGGAAAAATCCGCATCCCGATTAATGAGGAAGGCACCGAAGAAAAAGGGCAGATTCAGGAATATCTGGATTTATATCATGGTGAGGGCATCCAGCATATTGCCCTGGGAACTTCGGACATTTACAAAACAGTTGAAGCCTTACGTGAAAACCGGCTCAGGTTTCTGGATACGCCTGACACCTATTATGAATTGTTAAGCCAACGCCTGCCCAACCACAACGAAGATGCGGCACGCCTGAAAAAGAACCGGATTCTTCTGGATGGCGGCCCGAATAACGATTTACTACTGCAGATTTTTACCGAAAACCAGATTGGCCCCATTTTCTTTGAGATTATCCAGCGTAAAGGCAATGAAGGTTTTGGTGAAGGTAACTTCAAGGCCCTGTTTGAATCTATTGAACTGGACCAGATGCGCCGCGGGGTATTAAAATGACGCTTTCAATTTATCGGGAAAACGCTTTATGAACTTGTTTACTTTTTCAGACACCACAAAAGCACAATAAGGCTGATTGGGATTACGCTCAAAATAATTGTCATGATAGGTTTCGGCCGGCCAAAATTGCGCCTTGGGCAACAACTTGGTAACCACCGGCGAAGCAAGATGCTCTTGCAACCGCTCTATATGTAAACGGGCTATGGTTTCCTGTTCTGGATTCTGGAAGAAAATGGCTGACGCATATTGCGGCCCCACATCATTACCCTGCCGGTCTGGCGTTGTAGGGTCGTGAGTTTCAAAAAACACCGTTAATATATCGTCAAAACTGATTTGAGCCGGATCAAACGCCACCTTCACCACTTCTATGTGCCCGGTATTTTGTTCACACACCTGTTCATAAGTGGGATTATTGACATGGCCACCACAATAACCGGACTGCACCCCAATCACACCGCGCAAGCGCAAAAAAACCGCCTCGGTGCACCAAAAACAGCCACCACCCAACACCGCAATTTCATTTGATGCATCTGTCATTAATATGCCCCTTTAATTAAGACTGCGTATCCAGCGGGCAATCGCCTCGGCCTGCTCTTCATTAACCTGTGGCTGGACCGGCATGGGAATGACCCCCCAGCGTCCTCGCCCTCCGGTGCGTATGGACTGTGCAAGATAAGTGACAATTTCATCGCTGGCATCTTTATAACGTTCGGCAATCGCCTTGAAGGGAGGCCCTACCCTGGCGGCCTCCAGCTGATGACAGCCCAGACAAATTTTTTCCTGTACCAGCTTTTCTCCATTGAACTTAGGCTCAGCATAAACGGCTGAAGCCAAAAACACAGATAAACACAAACCGCCTATACCCACTGAACGCAACATACTCAAATCCAAGCGTTATTAAAAATTTAATGATTTTGCTATCATTGCCACAAAACTGCCCAGCACTTCCGGCTACACTAATCAGCACCCTCACAATAATCCTATTGTATCCAGAAAATTGCTGACTCTCTTATTTATCATTTTATATAAAGCAGAATAAAACGCATGATCCCATTTCCTGAAATCAATCCTGTTGCCATAGAAATTGGCCCGTTAAAAGTCCATTGGTATGGCCTAATGTACTTACTTGCCTTTGCCCTGGTATGGGTACTGGGCAGATACCGCATTAAAAAAGGCATGATTGACCTTACCCTGCAACGCTTTGAAGACCTGATTTTTTATGGCGTACTGGGCGTTATTGTAGGTGGCCGACTGGGCTACATCTTTTTTTACCAGCCTTCTTTCTATCTGTCACACCCATTGGAAATATTTTCAATCTGGGACGGTGGCATGTCTTTTCATGGCGGACTTATTGGTGTTTTACTGGCCATGTATCTGTTTGGACAAAAAGAAGGCAAAACCTTTTTCGAAGTGGCCGACTTCATTGCCCCACTGGTACCGCTTGGGCTGGCCAGCGGACGCCTGGGCAATTTCATTAACGGCGAACTATGGGGACGCCCAGCTGATGTCCCCTGGGCCATGATTTTTCCGGGTGCCGGCAATATCCCCCGCCACCCGTCACAGCTTTACCAAATGCTGCTTGAAGGTATTTTACTATTTATCATACTGTGGATTTTTTCAAGCAAAAAAAGGCCCGTTGGGCAAGTCAGTGCCGTTTTCCTGATGGGATACGGTGTTTTCCGTTTTATTGCCGAATACACCCGTGAGCCCGACAGTTACCTGGGTTTCCTGGCGCTAGGTTTTAGCATGGGGCAATGGCTGTCAATCCCCATGATTCTGGCAGGCATCTGGCTGTATATAGACAGCGCAAAAAAACAGGCTAGCTTATAAACACCATAAGGCAGTAGCAAAAAAGCGGATCTTTTTCAAGATCCGCTTTTTTATTAAATGCCCCGCATGTACCGTCTAGGCCGGCACCTCGAACCCTAAGGTCCAAAGATTGGTCACCATCAATAAAGCTTCGGGCTCGTCTGGCAAGAGACGCTCACTCCTACTTTATAATCCGATAACCTGATGCCATAAGCATAGGTAAGAGATGATAAGCCAAGTCACGAATACCGCAGGGACAACCTTTCGTGTAAATTTATAATACACTAAAACCTGATTTGAAGCCTGAGTTTTACAGGCCTTTTAACTCATTAATTCCGTCATCAAGCAAAGCATTAAGCTCTTTGATTTTTTGCTTGAAGTCACCGTATTGTACACCAGCGAATGGCCCATCAACAGCCTTGACAGATAAAAGATCGGAGGCCATTTGAATACATGCCATGATCGCGATGCGTTCATTGCTGACCGAAGCATTGCCAGCACCTTTTATTTTAAGCATGAGTTGGTCTGCATGCTTTACTGCCTCTACCAACTTCTGCCTTTCTTCAGCGGCACAGGCCAGTGAAAGCTCACGACCCAAAATTGATACGTCAACCCGTTCCATTACTCAGCTCCTTCAACAATGCCACCAGGCAAATTGGCAAGTACGTGTTCAACACGGTCACGCGCTTTCAGAGCTCCCTCACGGAAAGCCGCCAGCTCACTTTGCGCCTTGGCTAGATCAGCCTGGAGCCGGGCAATATCCTGTTGGGCACTGTCAAGCTCTGACTTTAACTGGATATTTTCATGCTGTGCCTTGGCCCGGATTTCACCGACTTCCTGCTCATGATTATCCAGACGCTGAACAATATTCTTGAACTCGTCTTCGCGGGACAGAAATTGATCACGAAATGAGTCTCGAGCCTTTTCAGCCAGTAACAGACGTGCGGAAATAGAATCACGTTCAGCCATTAAACTACGTGATAATTGAACCACTTGCCCAATACGAGCAGCAACTTGATCTAAGTCTTGCAACATAGTGATATCGTATTCAATACAAAAGGTGCATTTACAGGTAAACGCACCGAATTAAAAATAAGGTGAACTTGATTTTACCCTGTATTCAAAACCACAAACCGGATTTTTTAATATTAAGGTATATTAATCACTCAAGTCCTTTTCCCCATTTTGACATCAATAGGATTGCCATGCCATCAATTACCGAAAAATCTTACGAGACACCCCCTTCCATTAATGTGGCTTTTATTGGCTTGGGGGTTATGGGTTTTCCCATGGCAGGCCACCTGGCCAAAGCCGGTCACAAGGTTTGTGTCTACAACCGCACCACCGCCAAAGCCGAAAGCTGGGTGGCCGAATTTGGTGGATCCTGGGCGCCTACGCCGGCACAGGCAAGCAAAAATGCGGATATTGTTTTTTGTTGCGTGGGCAATGATACTGACTTGAAAAGCGTTGTTCTGGGTGAAACGGGTGCTTTCAGCGGTATGAAACCGGGCGCCATTTTTGTTGATCACACCACCGCCTCTGCCAATGTGGCCCGCGAACTATACCAGTTAGCCAAAGAAAAACAGCTTGAGTTCATTGACGCCCCCGTCTCTGGCGGGCAAGCGGGCGCCATTAATGGCGTGCTTACCGTTATGTGCGGTGGCGAAGCCGCCGTTTTTAACAAAATCCAGGCAGCTGCCAAGCCCTACTCACGTGCCATTACCCTTTTGGGCGACCCCGGCGCAGGCCAACTGGCCAAAATGGTTAACCAGATTTGCATTGCCGGCCTGGTTCAGGGCCTGTCGGAAGCCATTGCTTTCGGAGAGCGGGCCGGTCTTGATATGCATGCCGTACTGGATGTGATTGGCAAAGGTGCCGCTCAAAGCTGGCAAATGGATAACCGCGGCAAAACTATGATTGAAAATAAATTTGATTTTGGCTTTGCCGTAGACTGGATGCGCAAAGACCTTGGGCTGGTGCTGGATGAAGCTAAACGCAATGGCGCCCTGCTCCCGGTTACCGCACTGGTAGACCAGTTTTATGCCGAAGTACAGCAAAAAGGCGGGCAGCGCTGGGATACCTCCAGCCTTATTTCTCGCCTGAAACCTTAATAAGTACTGTTCTTGCAAAAAAAGTCGTGCCACCCAAAAATGACACGACTTTTTTTACAATATATTCAAGACCTTAGCATCAAACGACGTTAACGCCTGATTAGTGTAAAACTAATTAGTTTGAAATAAACTCATCACCATGAGTCTGTTGGTAGTCAACCAGCTCTTGCATGACCATCTCATGGGTTTTTGTGCTGTTTACCACCACCACCGGAGAGGAAGACTCTTTAGTCATGCGCTGCTCGGCTTTTTGTCCTGCATCGATGCTTGCGGCATTTGACACAAACGGATAATCGGACTCACTCAAGACTGCAGCATGTGCTGCACCAGCGGTAATAACGGTGGCAATAAAGGCGACTTTAACAATGCTTTTCATCATAAACTCCAAAATATTAATATCTTTCAATAAAAATCAAGTTTCACTCTGGCTTAAAAAAACCTTGGGAAAATTGATTTGATGGGTCTATTATGAAGCGGTACGCATGAGAGAAAAATAGCGATTACTGCAAACATATTTCCATTAATGGAAATATATAATAAAAATCACGCTGGAATATCCATTATTGATATTGATTTCAGGAACAATCAATAACAAATCCACAGGAGAATCATCATGAAAGTACTTGTATGTGGTGCAAAAGGCTTTATTGGCGGAAACATTTCCCGGGCACTGAAACAGGCGGGGCATGAGGTCATTGCCGGTGTCTCATCACGACATGCAGGGACCGTGCCAAACAGCGTGGTTGTTGATTATGCCAAAGATACCAGCCCCCAGGCCTGGTTGCCCCGGCTTGAGCAAATCGATGCCGTCATCAATGCGGTGGGTGTGTTGCGCACATCTCGTAACCGCCCTATTGAGGCTGTGCATCAACATACCCCTATTGCCTTATGGGATGCCTGCGCTCAGGCCAACATTAAAAAAGTCATCCAAATTTCAGCCTTGGGCGCCGAAACCAGCGAAACACTATACGCCCGCACAAAACGGGCCGCAGACCATCACCTTATGGCTCTGGCTGACGGTGGAAAAATAAGCTACACCATCTTGCGTCCCAGTATTGTTTTTGGCAAAGGCGGCGCCAGCAGCGCACTATTCATGAATTTAGCCAAACTGCCTTTTCTGATTTTACCCAAACCGGTATTACGCGCACGGGTCCAGCCGGTTTCCGTACTTAATCTGGCTGAAGCCATCGTCGCCTTGCTGGGCCCTTCTTTTGTTCAACAAGGAGTGATTAGCTGCACTGGCGCAGAATCGGTATTAATGAGTGATTTTATTGCCAGCCTGCGACAACAATGTGGCAAACGTCCAGCCAGCATTCTGCCCCTGCCGGATAGCCTGAGCACCCTGAGTGCCCGTATGGGAGACCTGATCCCGAGCGTTCCATGGTGCACTGAAACCATGACGATGCTGGCTACTAACAATGAAGACAGCTGCGCTAAGTTTCAGGATTTGATTGGTCACACGCCGGTTCATTACAGTGAACTGGTGGCAAACGCCTGGAACACATCAAGCACCTGACAATACCAACATCAAGTAATATTTGAAAAAATGAAAGAGAGATGAAATGAGATAAAATTTACATTAATTGCGTATTTTATTTTTTTATTTAAATACAATTAATGGTGCCCAGGAGAAGACTCGAACTTCCACAGGATTGCTCCCGCTAGGACCTGAACCTAGTGCGTCTACCAATTCCGCCACCTGGGCACTTACATGCGATTTGCTTTTTATTGCATTTCGCGATGAAGATGAAATTATAATACCATTATAAAAAAACACAAGCATTTTAAGAAAGCTTTGTATATATTTCTTAAATATGTTGTTTTTCATACAAAAAACAACAGTTTCACCTATTCCGACAAAAATGGGCAATGCCATTTAAAAAACAGCATTGCCCCTCTTTTTAAAACGCAAATTGCAAACTACTCAACACTCAACGGAATTTTTATTTTCTCCGTATTCTGAATATTGCCTGTCTCTGTTTTTTTCCCACGACCAGCCTGGGATTTACGCCCATAAAACTGACGTGGTCTTGAATAGCGAGGTTCTGACGGATTGCGAAAAATAATTTTCGACAATTCATTGAGCGCCTGCAAATATACGTCACGCTTGAATTCTATTACCGCATCAAGGGGTACCCAATACCGGTTCCAGCGCCAGGCATCAAATTCCGGATGATTGGTTGCCCGTAAACTGACATCAGAATCTTTACCCACCAACCGTAATAAAAACCAAATTTGCTTTTGCCCCTTATAATATCCTCGCGACTCGCGTCGCACAAAATTATCCGGTACGTTGTACCGTAACCAATTACGTGTTCGTCCCAATATTCGTACATGCTCCGGTTTCAGACCAACTTCTTCATGAAGTTCCCGGAACATGGCCTGCACAGGGCTTTCACCATGATTAATGCCACCTTGCGGAAACTGCCACGAATGCTCTCGAATTCTTTTACCCCAGAACACCTCATTCTTGTGATTAACAAGGATAATACCAACATTAGGACGGTAGCCTTCGCGATCTAGCATGCGGCCACCCCCATTTTCAAATACAATTTACTTGATTATACGTTTCTATTGAGTCCGTAACCATGTTAGCCTCCAAATTTCACTTAAATACCTTAAAAGAAGCACCTGCAGAAGCCGAAATAGCCAGTCATCAACTAATGACCCGTGCCGGCATGATTCGAAAACACGCTGGCGGCATTTATACCTACATGCCTTTAGGCCTGAAAGTCATGCGTAAAGTAGAAGCCATTGTTCGTGAAGAAATGAATAATGCTGATGCTATTGAGCTGCTTATGCCTGTGGTACAACCCGCCGAGCTCTGGGTTGAATCGGGCCGCTGGGAAGAGTATGGTCCCGAACTGCTGCGCATCAAGGACCGCCATCAGCGCGATTTCGTGTTGCAACCCACTTCTGAAGAAGTCATTACCGATATTGCCCGTAATGAAATCCACAGTTACCGGCAACTACCCGTTAATTTTTATCATATCCAAACCAAATTCCGTGACGAACGGCGTCCCCGTTTTGGTCTGATGCGTGGCCGTGAATTCACCATGAAAGACGCCTACTCTTTCGATCGTGATGAAGCCAGTGCCTTGGCCAGTTACGACATCATGTATGACGCCTATATGCGCATCTTCAAGCGCCTTGGCCTGGTTTTCCGTGCGGTGGCCGCAGATACCGGCTCAATTGGCGGCTCACGCAGCCATGAATTCCAGGTTATTGCCGATACCGGCGAAGACCTGATTGTATACAACCCCGATTCCGAATATGCCGCCAACATAGAATTGGCCGAAGCACCCTGCCTGATTGCAAAACGTGCCGAGCCAACCCAGGAACGGCAGGAAATTGAAACGCCCAACGCCAACAAATGCGAACTGGTTGCACAGCAACTGGGCACAGGTCTGGACAAAACCGTCAAATCGGTTGTGTTTGTAACCACGCCTGAAGAAGGTCCTGCCAAAGTATGGCTGCTCATGGTACGTGGCGACCATGAGGTTAATGAAATCAAGGTCAGCAAACTGCCCGCCTTCAAAAACGGTTTCCGCCTGGCAACCGAAGAAGAAATTCTTGAGTACTTTGGCTCTGAACCCGGCTACCTTGGTCCGCTCAATACCGCCAAACCTGTCAATATTATTGTTGATACCACGGTTGCCAATATGGCCGACTTTATCTGTGGCGCCAATAAAGCACCCTATCATATTACCGGTGTCAACTGGGGCCGTGACCTGCCCGAACCTGAAGTGGCCGATTTGCGCAATGTGGTTGCCGGCGACCCTGCCATTGACGAATCCGGTACGCTGGCCATCCAGCGAGGCATCGAGGTGGGTCATGTATTTTTCCTGGGTGACAAATATTCATCTGAACTGAAAGCCACCTTCCTGAACGAAAACGGCAAACCTGAAACCTTGCAAATGGGCTGCTACGGTATTGGCATCAGCCGCATTACCGCCGCCGCGATTGAACAAAATCATGATGAAAAAGGCATTATCTGGCCCATCGCCATGGCGCCCTTCGAGGTTGTTATTTGCCCGGTAGGCTGGAGCAAAAGCGAAACAATTCGCAATGAAGCCACCGCTCTTTATGAAACCCTGAAACAAAACAATATAGACGTTATACTTGACGATCGTGATGCCCGTCCTGGTGTTATGTTCTCGGAGTGGGAGCTGATTGGTGTGCCAATCAGGATAACCATTGGCGATCGTGGGCTTAAGGATGGCATTATCGAAGTGCAGGAACGTAGCAAAACGGAAGCGGTCAAGGTCCCTGTGGCAGAAGTAAACGCTTACGTTTCATCCTTGTATCAAGGCCTTAAAAATACGCTATAATTCACTGATTTATCAGGGTTTTACATGTCTGACACACAAGACAACAAGCAATTCACACTTCCCATCCGGGTCTACTACGAAGACACGGATGCCGGGGGTGTGGTTTTTTATGCCAATTATTTGAAATTTTTTGAGCGGGCCCGCACTGAATGGCTACGCCACCTTGGTGTTAATCAATCAGCGCTGGCCAGCAGTGACAACCGCATTTTTGTGGTTGTTGGCACCCAGCTGAACTACAAAAAACCCGCCCGACTTGATGATATGATTCTTATCAAAAGCAAGATCACCAAAGTCGGTGACGCCTCTGCCACCTTCGAGCAACGGGCAGAACGTGATTCCCAGCTACTTGTTGAAAGCACCATTAAAATATGTTGCGTCAACAATCAAACTTTCCGGCCGGCAGCCATACCGCCATCAGTAAGAACCTTATTAATTTCCGTGCAGGACTAATACTTTATTATGCAACCCGTTCAAGATGAGATGTCAATTTTCTCGCTGATAGTCAATGCGAGCGTCCCCGTACAAATCGTTATGCTTATCCTGCTGGCCATTTCAGTGGTCTCCTGGACGTACATTATTAGCAAACGGCTAACGTTAAAACGCACACAATCACAAACCCGCGAATTTGAAAATGCCTTCTGGAAAGGCGGTGACCTGTCTTCATTACATCAATCCATCAGTCGCAACACCGAAGAACATGGTGCACTGGCCCGGATTTTTGAAGCTGGCATGAGTGAATTCATGAAAGCCCGCCGCACCGGAAACACCGACGTCAATGCACTCATGGACGGCCCCAACCGCGCCATGCGGGCCACCTACCAGCGTGAACTTGACCTGCTTGATTCCCGCCTCAACTTTCTGGCTTCTGCGGGTTCGGTCAGTCCTTATATTGGCCTGTTAGGCACCGTTTGGGGCATCATGCACTCCTTTATCGGGCTTTCAACGGCCCAGCAGGCAACCCTGGCCGCTGTGGCACCCGGCATCGCCGAAGCACTTATTGCCACGGCAATCGGCCTGTTTGCCGCCATTCCCGCCGTGATTGCCTACAACCACTTTTCAAACGACATCGACAAACTCGCCAGCCGTTTTGACAGCTTTATTGATGAATTTCTGAATATTTTGCAACGTCAGGTACGCTAATCATGTCTTCCAGAAGAAATAGCCATCGACGCGGGCGTCGAATGAAAAATGAGATGAACGTGGTTCCCTATATCGACGTCATGCTGGTATTACTGGTTATTTTTATGGTAACCGCCCCCATGATCACGCCTGGCCTGATCAACCTGCCTTCGGTTGGCCAGGCGGCCACCGTTCCATCAACCCCCGTTGAAATCGAGCTTGCCGAAAACGGTGAAGTGTCAATTCGCCTGCGTGAGTCCGGCAATACCTTCCAGAAAATTGAAAAAGACAATTTACTCTCCGAAGTACAGGCACTGGTTCAGGCCGACACGCCTGTCATTATTGCCGCCGACGGGAAGGTGCCCTATGAAGAAGTCGTCAAAGTCATGGATACCCTGCGTAGCAATGGCCTAACCCGCCTTGGTCTGTTGGTGAACCAAAACGGCGAAAGCTCCTCAAACTAAGATTGCCTGATTAACACGACCCTATTTTCATGAAACACACTGAAAATCCTAACGAGTACTATGAGCAGTCCGATGACCGCAAAGGGCTTATCGGTGCCCTGACGCTTCATAGCCTGTTAGTGATCGCGCTTATTGTCAGTCTACTGGCCTCTCCCGAGGCACCTACCGGCCCCATACAGCTAGAGTTATGGACAGAAGGCACAGAGCAGGTACTTAAGGCTCCGGCGCAAACGCAATCTCCCGAACCCGCTGAAGAAGACACCACAAGCGATGAGGACGTTGAACCGCCTGCCCCAGAACCCGAAGTCCAGGAACCGCAGGTCGAACCTGAGGAAGCGGCGCCCGCACCCGAACCTCCTCCTGCCCCTGAGCAGTCGATAGCCAATGCCCAAGCACAGGAAGACCCTGAAATTGCCATAGAAAAGAAACGCCAGCAAGCCCAAGAGGAAGCCCGTCAAAAAGCACTGGCCGACGCCAAGGCGGCCAAAGAGGCCCGTGAAAAAGCACTGGCTGAAACACGCGCCCTTGAGGCCGCACGCGAGAAAGCATTAGCCGAAGCAAAAGCGGCCAAACAAGAGGCGGAACAAAAAGCCAAGGCATTGGCTGAGGCCAAAGCCAAACAGGAAGCAGAAGCAAAGGCCAAGGCACTGGCAGAGGCCAAAGCCAAAGAAGAAGCCAAGAAAAAAGCCAAGGCGCTAGCTGACGCCAAGGCCAAAGAAGAAGCTGACAAAAAAGCCAAGGCAGTGGCTGAAGCCAAGGCTAAACAGGAAAAAGAAAAAGCCCTGGCCAAAGCAAAGGCCGATGCAAAAAAAGCGGCACAAGCCAAACTGAAAGCCGAATCCCAGGGTGATGCCTTGCGTGCCGCCATGCGTGGTGACGTTGCCAGTACAGCAGGCATCAGGGGTGGCGCAAGCAATCGAAACCAGGTGGGTGGCGGTGGTGGCAACTCAAAATACGCCAGACAAGTACAACAATGTGTACAGCCCCGACTGCGTTTTAATGGGAACACCAAATTAAGTTTGAACTACCGTGTTGATTTTGACGCCTCATTCAAACCAAAATCTGCCAAAATAACAAAACGCTCGGGTAATCCCGCTTTTGATGCGGCAGTACAAAAAGCCCTGATGGCCTGCCATCCATTTCCAAAGCCGCCATCAGGAAATACCTTTGTGGCAGGCCCTTATACCTACACACCACAGTAACTCTTACCCCTTTTTTGTCTGACTAAGGAGATGTGCTATGACTGCAACCCTTGATAATCGCGGCATGCGCAATACCGGCCAGGGCCGGTTCGCATTCATGCACCGTTTTTTTCTGTTCCTGGCTTTTGTGTTTTTCCTGCAACTGGGCAATTTTACCCAGGCCCAGGTTCAGGTCGCCCTGCAAGGCTCAGGCACTTCCAATAAATTCCCCGTCGTCATTGCCGATTTTGCAGGCCCCAATGGCAAAGAAATGGCTGACATCATCAGCGCCGACCTGATCCGCTCGGGCCAATTTGAAGTTACCCGTACCCAGGCCCTTACCATTGATTCAAATGGCACGCCAAACTGGGCTGCTCTTTCCAACCTGGGCGCAACCACCGTTGCCTATGGTTCGATTAGTGGTTCAACGGCCAATTTTCAGCTTACCGACACCGCCCTGAAAGCACCTTTGGAGGCCAAAAATATTACTGAACCCCAAATGCGTCGCCTGGCCCATAAAGTTGCCGATGCCATCTATGAAAAAATGACCGGCGTTCGTGGCATTTTTGCAACAAGAGTTGCTTATGCAACAGGGCAGCAATTGGTGGTGGCCGATGCCGATGGCGAAAACAGAAAAATCATCGTCAACTCACCAAGCTCCATCATTTCCCCTGCCTGGTCTCCAGATGGTTCAAAGCTGGCTTATGTTAGTTTTGAAACCGGCAAACCCGTTGTTTATGTGCAAAACCTGTCCACCGGTTCACGCCAGGTTGTGGCTAACTTTAAGGGTAACAACAGCGCACCCGCATGGTCTCCCGATGGCAGCCAGCTTGCCGTAGCGCTTAGTATGAACGCACTTTCCAACATCTACCAAATCAGTGCCACTGGCGGCTCCAATCCCCGTAGAATTACCGATTCTGCTGAAATCGACACCGAGCCGTTTTACTTCCCGAATGGCAGTGGCATTATCTTTACCAGTGACCGCGGAGGCAGTGCACAAATTTACCGTACAGGTCTGGGCGGTGGCAGCGCAAGTCGCATCACCTTTAACGGCTCACAAAACGTCTCTGGAAAAATTTCACCCGATGGCACAAAACTGGTATATTCTAGTCTAAGAGGAGGTTCATACTCCATCGCCCAGCAAGGCCTTGGAAGTGGCTCAGATAAAACCCTTACTTCGGGGCCAAATGACCTTTCTCCAAGCTTTGCACCAAACGGAATGCAAATACTTTATGTTTCAAGCGGAGGCTTAAGCATTGTTAACACTGACGGTTCTTTCCAAGCAAGTATTCCATCAGTCGGAAACGTATCAAGCGCTGCTTGGGGCCCGTTTACTGATTAATCGTGTATATTTATAAAGGAAATACTATGAGTTCTCGCATCGCGAAAACTTTGGCAATCGCAGCCATCGCAGCTTCACTGGCAGCATGTAGTTCAACACCACTGGACGGCAGTGCAGGTGCAGGCGATACTTCTGCATCAGGTGCCGCCATGGATCCATTCAACCCTAACAGCCCGTTAGCTCAACAGCGTTCTGTTTATTTCGCTTTTGACAGCTACGCTGTAGAACCACAATATCAACCTTTAGTTCAAATGCACGCTCAGTATTTGGCTGCCAACTCACAACAGCGTGTCCGTATTGAAGGCAATACCGATGCCCGTGGCAGTGCCGAATATAACCTGGCACTTGGCCAGCGCCGCTCGGTTGCTGTTGGCAATCAATTGGTCCAACAAGGCGTAAATGGTAGCCAGATTGAAGCGGTCAGCTTTGGTAAAGAGCGTCCTAAAGCATCTGGCAACACCGAAGCAGCCTATGCAGAAAACCGTCGCGCAGATATTAACTACCTACGTTAATCTCACGTTCGACTAATTTGCATTGCTATGCGCCGCACGGTTTGGCTGTGCGGCGTTGCTGTTTTACTGGAGTAAACATGATCGTTAAGAAAAAACACACACTTTTACTACTCACTTCCGCTTTGTTTTGTAGCATCTTGAGTACCAATGCCTATGCATTTGAAGATGAAGATGCACGTCGTGCCATTCTTGATCTGCGTGCCCAGTTAAGACAAAGCGCGCAGGCAAGGCTTGAGCTTTCCAATAAAATCCAAAGTCTTCAAAGCCAGGTTAGCCAATTGCGTGGTGAAATAGAAAGAATCAGCAGTTCAGACATGCTTTCCCGTCAATCGGCACGCGCTGAGGCCGGCTATGACCCTACCCCCCAGGTAGGTGACCCCAACGAACAGCGGGCCTATGACGAGGCCCTGGACCTGTTCCGCCAGGGAAATTACTCACAATCAAGTATAGCACTGGGTAATTTTGCCGCCGCCTACCCAAACAGCCCCTTAACACCCGGTGCCCGTTTTTACGAAGGCAGCAGCCTTTACGCCAGCAAAGATTTCAGGGGTGCCATACAAAGACTGCAATCCATGGTTGCTGCCTACCCGTCTGACCCAAAAGCCGGAGATGCCTTGTTGGTGATTGCCGGCAGCCAGGTCGAGCTCAATAACATTGCCGGTGCCAAATCAACCCTGCAAAGTATTATCAACCAATACCCCGACACGCCATCTGCCGATACGGCCAAACAACGTCTGGAACTGTTCAGATAAGTTGTTTTTGCTTTAAAAACACAGGCATCATTGCATCACGCGCTATTAAGCGTGATCATGATGCCTTTACTTTTATACCTCCTTTACCCGCACCGTTATGATTCCCTCTTCACCCATCAAAACACTCCAGACCGAAAACGGCTGTTTTCACTATCAGGATGAGGGCACCGGCCAAGCACTATTGTTAATTCATGGTTCATTATGTGACTGGCGCTACTGGCGCTGGCAATTACCCGAACTTGCCGAACATTGCCGAGTCATTATTCCCAGCCTGCCCCACTACTGGCCCTATGAAAACACGCAAACCGGGTTTTCGGTTTACCAGCACGCCCGTGACATGCATCACTTGCTTGATGCTTTAAACATTGATTCTGCCCACATCCTGGGCCATTCCCGTGGTGGCTCGGTTGCCATGCAAATGGCGCTGGAACATGGCAGCAAAGTACGTTCGCTTATTCTGGCCGACCCGGGCATTCGAACCCGCCAACAGGAAAACCATGCCAATTTCAAACATGAAGCATTATTAGCCATACAGGAAGGTAAGGTTGACGAAGGCCTGGCCCTGTTTATTGATGCAGTAAGTGGTCCAAACACCTGGAAACGGATGGTCAGGTGGTTCAGGCAAATGGTTCGGGACAATGCCAACACACTGGTATTGCAACAAAATGAACCGGCTTTTTATTTTGATGAGACGGCTTTTTCAAGTTTGTCGCTGCCGGTCACTTTACTGGGTGGATCAAACAGCCCTGCCCCGTTTCCCGCTATTATTTCACGCCTTGAAGATATTTTACCGCAGGCCCAGAGCCATTTCATCACGCCGGCTTCCCACGGCATGAACCTGGCGTTACCCCATGAATTCAATCGTATAGTTATTACCCACGTCGAACGTCACCAATTAAAATAAAACATGGACTTGGCCAAAAATACAATAAAAATCATATGAACAAAAACGCTTATATGAATATAACGTGACCATGCCTTGGTTAGGGTTTTGTGTTTCATTTTGACAATAGCAATTAAAAAATGAACCAATACACTTAACGCCAACAAGATTTTAAGGCTTAGCTGCCAGGCAAAAGCCGATGCGAAGGGGTTGGCCAGCACTGTTCCGTAACGCATGGCCATTAGCGTGCCCGAAAGAAAAAGCACAATGACTACTCAGGGCATGAAACTTTTTACCCGGTTACCAATGACGGGCATGACTTCCCGTCGGGCCTGCCTTGAAACCTGACTGCCATGAACGGCAGACAGAACCAACACCTCGAAAAACACCCCGCCTACAAAAACAATTGCGCAGAACAGGTGCACGATATGCGCAAGACTGTAGCTCATATAGCGTCCAATCCAAAAAAACCAATAATTAGCTGTCAAATGACCTGGCATTGGCCGGTTTCAACTCACAAGTAACCGGAATTTTATCTCCGGTACCAAGCACAAAACGGGTTTGTATTTTATCGCCGGCTTTCAGGCCCGAAGCCGGTTTTTCAAGCATGGCATGAAACCCGCCTGGTGCAAAACGCAAGGTCTCACCCGCCTTAACGATAACCTCGGGCACCATTTCCATACCCGACTGGCCATCTTTCATATACGAACGATGCAGCATAGTCTCTTCAAACGCATCCGTTTCAATGGCCTTGATGACCGCTATTTGTATGGCGTCATTATTCTTGATATCAAAAAAACCACCCGAAGGGGTGACCGAAGGCATCAGGCGTATCCAGCATTTATCAATGGAGACATTACTGCTCCCCTTTTCGGCGGTTACTTCGGTATTCATGGCATGACCATGACCATGACCGTGCTGGGCATGTGCCCCCGACATAAACATTGCCAACAACCCTACAGACACTGCAATCAATGATTTTTTCATAACCTGCCTTCATGAAAACAAATGGTTCAAAATCCAAAAGGAAATAACACTGTTTATTCCGTTTCAAGCATACTATCATGTGTCAGATCAAATGACATTGATCTGCGTTATCACTTGAGCCTGTCCTGTCCGCTATCTTTCCTTCAGGAATAAAAAAGACATGGCTGATTGGACCATGTCTTTTTTGAGATGCTGCCTTAAACCTGCAAACAGGGCCAAGGCTACAACACCGGCTTACATATGACCGGTTTTTTCATAACGGTCGTGCCAGCTTAACGCTTCTGTCAGGATATGTGGTGTATGAACCGACCGTCCTGAATTATTGGCCCGATCAAAGTAATCCAGCAAAGCCGCCTTGTAATCGGGATGCGCACAGTTTTCGATAATGCGAACCGCACGCTGGCGTGGCGACAGGCCGCGCAAATCGGCCAGCCCTTGCTCGGTCACAATGATCTGGACATCATGTTCAGTATGGTCAACGTGGGAAACCATGGGCACAATGGCAGAAATGGCACCATTTTTAGCCGTTGAAGGTGTCACAAAGAATGACATGTAGCCATTTCGTGCAAAGTCACCCGAACCGCCAATGCCGTTCATGATGCTGCTTCCCATAATATGGGTTGAATTCACATTACCGTAGATATCGGCTTCAATCATACCGTTAATGGCGATAATGCCAAGACGGCGAACCACTTCAGGATGATTGCTGATTTCCTGGGTACGCAAAATGATACGTTCACGGTAAAAGTCGATATTATCGTTCAACTCTTTAAGTCCGTCGGGGCTTAAAGACAGGGAAGTTGCAGACGCGCTAACGAGCTTTCCGGATTTGATCATGTCCAGCATGCCGTCCTGGATGACTTCGGTATAAGACTTCAGATTTTCAAACTCGCCCTCGTTAAGGCCAGCCATCACGGCGTTGGCAATATTTCCCACACCGGACTGCAAAGGTAACAGGTTCTTGGGCAAACGACCTTCGGCCACTTCCTTGCTAAAAAAATCCAGAATATGTTTGGCAATACGCTTGGAGGTTTCATCGGGCTCGGTAAACTTGTTAACCCGGTCTGTTTCATTGGTTTCAACAATCGCAATGATCTTATCTAATGGACAACGCAGATAGGGTTCGCCAATGCGCTCATCGGGCTCGGTCATCATGATGGGCTTGCGATTGGGCGGCAAGGCAGTACCATAGTAAATATCGTGCATGCCTTCGAGCTTTTCGCTTAATTTATGGTTTACTTCAATAATAACTTTATCGGCCTGGTCAATCCAGGTTTTGTTATTACCCACGGAAGCGGCAGGAATCAAACGCCCATCTTCCAGGATACCGGCCACTTCAATAACAGCAACATCCAGTTTTCCAAAAAAACCAAACCAGGCAAATTGAGCCACATGCGACAGGTGGATATCCATGTAATTCATTTGGCCCGAATTGATTTTCTGGCGACAGACTGGATCAGACTGATACGGCAGGCGCATTTCAATGCCATCAACTTCTGCCAAAACACCGTCCAGTTCAGGTGCGGTTGAAGCGCCCGTCCAGACACTGATGCGAAACGGCTTACCCTGATCATGAACCGATTTAATATGCTTGGCCAACGCAACGGGAATGGCCTTGGGGTAACCGGCACCGGTAAAACCGCTCATGCCGACATTGACGCCTGACGGAATTAGTTTGGCTGCCTCATCCGCACTCATTACACGGTTTTGCAATGCCGCACATCTTATTCTTGAATTAGTTGACATATGTTTACTTCACGAAAAAAAACGCAATACTGCGTACAATAGAAAATAATGCATAAAAAATGCATACTTCACTTTATAATCGGTAACACACCTCAATGGTTACAAACGCATTCAAATTGCCATATTATGTTAATAAAATTTGATGCAAATCAATAGATAGCCAAGGGTAATCAAATTTGGTATTTCATGAAAGTAACCTATTACCTGTGAGAAACAAGATGAAACCAAGAACCGCCACGCCCATCCTGTTATGTATGCAAAAACTGGCCAACGCCGTGCTCGGCCTAACCTTGCTAACGCCAATTGTATCATCCGCCCAACCAGTACCCCCTATCAACATCTGGCAAACCGAAAGTTGCAATTGCTGCAAACAGTGGTCCAACGAGATGCAAAACCACGGTTTTCTGCTAAATGTTCATACTGTCCCAGACACCACCGCCTATCGCCGGCAACTTGGCATTCCTGATGAACTGGCTTCTTGTCAAACTGCCCAGGCAGGGCCTTACGCCCTTGAGGGGCCGGTTCCTGTTCTGGATATCATAGACCTGCTACAGGCCCAGCCCGATATTATCGGATTGATCAATCCCAACCGGGAAGGCCCAAACCCCAAAGAAAAAACCAACAGCAGCACAGCAAAAAGAACCTACATACTGCATAAAAACGGCCAGGCCACCCCCTTGCATCCCAACTAAACGCTTCCAAAACCGCGGGTTCTTGGGTATGGTTTGACTATCTGATCTACACGTGTAAATAAAGGAGTTCCTGAAAAATGAAGACATTGAGCTATACGCTAACCGCTTTCGCACTGGTTGCCGGTGCACAAACGGTCCAGGCATCCACCCTGGATACGGTAAAACAACGCGGTGAGGTGCTATGTGGCACCACCACCGGATTTGCCGGTTTTTCAGCCCCCAATGCCAAAGGCGAATGGGAAGGACTGGATGTAGATCTGTGCAAATCCATTGCCGCAGCCGTTTTGGGTGATGCCAGCAAATTCAAGGCCGTCCCCCTGAATTCCCAGCAGCGTTTTACCGCCCTGCAATCGGGCGAGATAGATGTCTTAACCCGCAACACGACCGTTACCCAACAGCGTGACACCGCACTGGGCATTCTGGGCGCCGGCATCAACTTCTATGATGGCCAAGGCTTTTTAGTACCCAAAAAACTGGGCGTCAACAGTGCCAAAGAACTGGATGGCGCAACCGTTTGCATGCAAACCGGCACCTCTAATGAAAACACCATGGCCGACTGGGCACGTGCCAATAATATTAAGTACACGCCCGTTGTTTTCGACCAGTTCAATGAAGTCGTGAATGCCTTTGCTGCCGGTCGTTGTGATGTTTTCACCACCGATGCCTCGGGCCTGGCCTCTATCCGAATTTCAAGACTGGGCAACCCCGATGACTATCAGGTACTGCCGGAAATCATCTCCAAAGAACCCTTGGGCCCCTTTGTACGCCAGGGTGATGACCAATGGCTGAATATCGTCAAATGGACCCTGCAAGCCCAGATCAATGCCGAAGAGCTTGGCCTGACTTCTGCCAATGTTGATGAACAGCTGGAAAGCACCAACCCCAATGTACAGCGTTTACTAGGCACCACACCAGGGTCTGGTAAAAACCTGGGACTGGATGAAAAATGGGCTTATAACATAATTAAACAGGTGGGCAACTATGGCGAAAGCTTTGAACGCAACGTAGGCCAGGACAGCCCGCTAAAAATCGATCGCGGCCTGAATGCCCAATGGAATCAGGGTGGACTGTTATATGGGTTGCCAGTAAGGTAAGCCATTTGCATTTACGATCACAAACTTAAGCGCATACACTGCCACAATATATAATGACTTTTTTGTGGCAGTGATTTTCTTATGCAAGCCCCTTTTTTCGTTCTTCTTGATGATGCTGTCGCCCAAACGGGCATGCTACACGAACAGCTGGTACACACTGACAGTATAAATACCGCTGCCCTTGACCGCCTGCACCTTTTGTTGCAGCGAGGCTGGCAAAATAACTGGCATGCCATTGTGTGGGCGCCCTATGATTTGGGGCGGGCTATAATGGGACTTGAAAAAACAGGCCTGCCCAACACCGGCACTTTGCCACCCAAGCAAGATGCCTTGCTCATTTATTGGTTTGCACAAAAAACCGTCTTAAGCAATAAAAAGGCCATCCAGAATTGGCTGCATGCACAATTCAAGCCCGAAGAACCTGCCGGCTTATTGCCGCCTGCCCTTGGGCAAAACCAGACTGATTACATTAAAAGCATCGAACAAATCCGGCAAGACATTGCCGCTGGCGAAGTTTACCAGATCAACTACACCACCGAGCTGCATTTTCAAACTTATGGTTCCCCCTTCAGGCTTTATCAGAAATTGCGTGAAAAACAACCCGTACCCTACGGTGCCCTGGCCTGTCTTCCTGTTTCGACGGCTAGTCCAGACCAAGCAATGGCAAGTAATGCTCACTGGACCCTGTGTTTCTCGCCAGAGCTGTTTCTGGATATCCGCAACAATGGCTGCATTCATACCGAGCCCATGAAAGGCACGGTACCCGCCCATGATGACGGCCAAAACGAAGTCCGGGCAAAGGCGCTGCGGGCCGACCCCAAGAACCGGGCCGAAAACGTCATGATTGTGGATTTGCTGCGCAATGACCTGAGTAAAATTGCCGTGCCAAACGGTGTAAAGGTGCCCGAACTATTTACCGTTACGTCTTTTGGTTCAGTCTTGCAAATGACCACCCCCATTTATGCCCAGGCAAAACCCAATACCCATGCAGGGGATATTTTTCAGGCCCTTTTCCCCTGCGGCTCTATTACCGGTGCCCCTAAAAAAAGAAGCATGCAGCTGATTGAAAAATATGAACAACGTGACCGTGGCCTGTATACCGGCAGCATCGGCTATCTGGAGCCCTGCCAGGGCGGCCTGGGTTTTTGTGGCAAACTGAATGTGGTTATCAGGACCCTGGCGCTAACCCCCCAAGAGCCTGATCTTGCATTACCTGGGCAAACCTTTGCCAACTGCAATCATTTACCGCAGCAATTTACCGGTATCATGGGGGTTGGCTCGGGTATTGTGTACGACAGTACGGCTGACAATGAATATGAAGAGTGCCACTGGAAATACCGCTTTTTACAAAACCTGCCCATTGATTTCACCCTGTTTGAAACCATGCTGTATAGCCAGGGAACATGCCGCCTGCTTGAAGCGCATGTGTCACGCCTGAAGCGTTCGGCGTTGGAACTGGGATTTACCTTTAATGAAGATGCTATCCGTCAAGCGCTGACAAGTCACTTCAACCAACTGCTTGAACAGGATAAAAAAGCCGGGCACCATCAGGCATACCGGGTCAAGGCCAGCCTGCACGGCAATGGCACCCTGGCGATTCAGCATGCCGCACTGGAAGCGCTGGCACAAGAAAAGCAAAGCGTGATTATTTCCCCAGCCCTACTTCCCAATCATGACATTTTGCGTCGTTACAAAACCAGCCATCGCCAGCAATACGACGAACAAATGCAGCGGGCCATACAACTTCATGCCTTTGACAGCCTGTGTTTTAACCAGGATGGTTTTTTACTGGAAGGTGCACGCAGCAGCATTTTCATTTACCACCAGGGCCAATGGCTGACGCCTGCGCTGGAACTGGATATTTTACGCAGCGTGATGCGGGCGCAAATAATACAAAACCCGGCCCATTGGCTGGCCAGCCATACGCCAAAAAATGAACACCCAGGCAACGGAGAATGGAAAATCACAGAAACAAAAATCACCCGTCAGATGCTGGCAAACGCCCGGATTATTCTGGCAGTTAATGCACTTAGAGGACTTATCCCGGTTAAATTGCTACACTTAAACGATTTTAACGCTTAGCAAAACAAAGGAAACAATCAATGAGTTTTCCCCCCTGTCCACAATGTGCTTCTGAACTTGCCTATAACGATGGCATTCAATTTGTGTGCCCCGAATGCGGGCACGAATGGCTTGAGGGCGAAGAGGCCCAGTCCGAAGAAGGCCGTGTTGTCAAAGACAGCAACGGCACCGTTTTACAAGATGGTGACAGCGTTACCCTAATCAAAGACCTGAAAATCAAAGGTTCCTCGCAGGTCATCAAACAGGGAACCAAGGTAAAAAGCATCCGTATTGTCGACGGCGATCATGATATTGCCTGCAAAATTGATGGCAGCAACATGATGCTGAAATCCGAGTTCCTGAAGAAAATCTAATACTGCCATGTCTTGTCCTTGCCGCCGTAACGGTTGGCAAGACATGGATACCTGCCAGGGAAGACGGCTGATAAAATCCTTCAAAAAACCACGGCCCTTTTCAATATTTCTTGTGGGTCGGCGTAAACATAAGACCCAACAATACGCCCGCCATGCGAAAAACGACTCTGAATAAACGCTTCAGCAATGTAAGAAGGCGCATAATGACACATCAAAGTGGCCTGCACCAGCAAAACCAGCTCTTGCGCCACCTGCCGCGCGCTGTATTCCAGTTCAGTCGCATTATTACGCAAGCGCATCTTAAGCGTATTTACCGCCCCGCTTAACAAGGTATGCATGCCTGCCTCGGTTGAAAGATTTCCCAGCAATACTTCTCCCAGCTCTGGTTCATTGCGCAAGGCCCGCAATACATCCAGGCACATTACATTGCCCGAACCTTCCCAAATTGAATTGACCGGTGCTTCACGTAGCAGGCGCGGCATGGGACCTTCTTCGACATAACCGTTACCCCCCCACACCTCCATGCATTCGGCAACTGTTTCAACCGCCCGCTTGCACACCCAAAACTTGGCGGCAGGCGTCACAATTCGGGCATAGGCCCGGGACAAGCTTGAATGCCGGTTTTCCACCGCATGAGCAAGACACATGGACAACCACATGGCCGCCTCACTTTCCAGCACAAGGTCACACAGCACCATTTGCATTAAGGGCTGCTCAATCAGTCTCTTGCCAAATACCATTCTGTGGCTGGCATGGTGCACGGCCTGCACAACTGCCTGGCGCAACAAGGCAGCGCTGCCTAACACACAGTCAAGCCGGGTTTGTGTCACCATTTTGATAATGGCCGGTATACCCCGTCCAGGCTCACCCACTGGCAAGGCCCAGGCATTATGCAACAAGACTTCGGCACTGGCATTAGAGCGATTGCCCATTTTGTCTTTAAGACCCTGTATTTGCACCCCGTTCAGGCTGCCATCGGGACACCAGCGCGGCACAAAAAAACAACTTAACTCACCCTTCAATTGTGCCAATACCAAATGGGCATCAGACAGTGGCGAGGAAAAGAACCATTTGTGTCCGTTCAGACAATAGGTTTGGGTTTGTTGATACTGGCCGGATGGCTCTGCAATGGTGGTATTGGCCCGTACGTCAGAGCCTCCCTGTTTTTCGGTCATGCCCATGCCAATCATGATGCCTTTCTTGCCCGCCAGGGGCTGATCGGACGAATCATATTCCCGGCAATACAAATGAGGTGCCAATTCCTCAAACCAGGGTTCATATTTCAGGGCAGGAATGGAAGCAAAGGTCATGGTAACCGGGCACAGGCTGCCCGCTTCGGTTTGCCCATGCAAATAAAACAGGGCTGCCCGCCTGACATGGGCATTGCTTTGCCAGGCATCAGCATGGACGCCTTGCTGGAACAGGCTGCGCAACAGCACGTGCCAGCTGTCATGAAAAGAAACCGGGGCGGTTTGCACGTTGGTGCGATGAACCTCGTTAAACCGGGGAGGATATTTGTTGGCATTGACAGCATGCTGCAATAAAGAGGCGGAACCCATGAGGGAGCCATATTCATGGCAATCATCAATCGCCCACGAAGCACCCAGGGATTTAAGGGCTTCTTTCAGGGCGGGGTCACTGTCAAAAACATGATAATTTTGCAACCCCACTACCTGGTTGTCTGAACTTTGATCGTGCTGCATATCAACCTCCTTTGAAAATACCGTTGGCATTTCCTGTTGATGACTGCTTCACTTATATCCCATTGCCATTTTTTTTGCCAGCCCCAGCACTTCCTTCAGAAACCCGGATTCATCCGTTTTTCGCCAACTCATCATGACCGGAGAGGTAAACCCCGTGGCATTGAAATCAATATAGACCACGTCATCACGCAATAATCGCTTCACCGACTCGGGCACCAGCGACACCCCAATACCAGCGGCCACCAAACCAATCGCGGTTTGCAATTCATTAACTTCCTGCACGACATTAGGCACATATCCATGTTGACTGAACAGATCCAGCACATGATCAGCATAACTGGGCCGTGGGGCAGCCGGATACACAATTAAGGATTCCTGCAAAATTTCATTAACGCCAACCCCTGAAACACTGGCCAGCGGATGATACCGTGGCACGGCAACCACCAAAGGCTCATCAAGCAAAACCAGGCGCGCAATTTCAGGGTCACTTAATTTGATACGTCCCATGCCAATATCTATCCGCCCCATTTTCAAGGCCTCAAACTGCTGCAAGGTGGTCATTTCAACCAGACCGATTTCCACCTTCTCATTCAATTCCCTTAATTCGCGGATAAAATCGGGCATGTATCCATAAAGTGTAGAAGGCACAAACCCCACACCAAACCACACCCGGTCTTTTTTGCCAATCCTTTGCGTGGCCTTGATGGTTTCTTCAAGCTGAAGCGTCATTTTTTGGGTATGATCCATAAAATACTTACCGGCATCTGTCAGGCGGATTCCCCGCCCCAGGCGTTCAAACACCTTCACCCCCAACTCTTCTTCAAGCAGCTTGATCTGCCTGCTTAGTGGAGGCTGGGCGATATGCAACAGCCTGGCTGCCCGGGTAAAACTAAGCTCGCGCGCAACACAGTGAAAATAGCGAATTTGCCTTAATTCCATAACCCATACCTTTAAAGTATCGACACCTATAAATATAGTCTTAGACAGCAGAAAAAACTACAAGGATAATTAATTTACCTATATTAAAACATATGGCTATATCCAAAACCCGCATTCAAACTGCATTGATATATTCCATGCAAAAAAAACAGGAGATTTCCTTGAGCCCAAACCTCACCCCTTCATTTGTGGTAAAAAAAATAATAACGCTTGCCACAGCCGGCAGTTTGCTTGCCCTTTCCAATACCGCACTGGCTGCCTACCCTGAACGCCCGATTTCCTGGATTGTTCCCTTTCCGCCTGGTGGCGCCATGGATGTCATTGCACGAACGCTGGGCGAAACCATGAGCAAAGAGCTGGGCCAATCTATTGTGGTTGAAAACAAGCCCGGCGCCGGCGGCAATATTGGTGCCGCCCAAGTTGCCAACGCCAAACCCGATGGTTACACCATCATGATTGTTGCCAATGGCATGGCGGTCAACCCGTCTTTGTACAAGCAACTTACTTACGACCCCATCAAAGACTTTGCGCCTATTTCGCTATTAGCGGCAGTGCCCAACATCCTGGTCACCCAGGTGACCCGCGATGACATCAACTCGGTCAAAGACGTCATTGACCAAACCAGAGAAAATCCGGGCAAATATACCTACGCTTCGGCCGGTGTAGGCACCTCTATTCACCTGGCAGGTGCCCTGTTTACTTACCTGGGCAATCTGGATATGCTGCACGTGCCTTACCGTGGCAGTGGCCCGGCCGTGACCGATTTACTGGGCGGACAAGTAGATTACATGTTTGACAGCATTACCTCGGCCAAACCACATATTGACGCCGGCAAACTTAAGGCCCTGGCCATTACAACCGCCCAACGCTCTTCCACCCTGCCCGACTTGCCCACCGTTGCAGAAAGCGGGCTGAACGGCTATGAGCTGACCCCCTGGTTTGCCACCTTTGCACCGGCCGGCACGCCCGACGACATTATCCAGACCCTGAATAAAGCCATGCTTAACGCCATGGATTCAGAAAAGGTTAAAACAACCTTTGCCACTATTGGTGCCGAAAAAATCGGCAGTACGCCCGAAGAACTGCAGTCGTACCTGCAAGACGAAACCACCAAATGGCAAAAAATTATCAAGGAAACCGGAATTTCCGCAAACTGAGTAAAATAGAATACTCATGGATCATCTTTTTTAAAGGAACTCATATGCTTTACATGGTTGAAATGGACGTTAATATTCCTCACGATATGCCCGAGGAAGTTGCTAATGAAATCAAGAAAGTAGAAAAAGCCTATTCACAAGAACTGCAACGTTCGGGAAAATGGGCTTATATCTGGCGCGTGGTAGGCGAATATAAAAACGTCAGCATTTTTGATGTAGAAAGCAATGAAGAACTGCATACCCTTTTGTCCGGACTTCCCCTGTTCCCGTACATGGATATCAAGGTAACGGCCCTATGCCGACACCCTTCCGCTATCTAACACGCAAACTTGCCGCCTAAGCAATCTTGTAACAGCAAACCTGGTTTGCTGTTTTCTTTTTCAGCAACAGGATACCTACTATGAGCACCATCCAGATTAACAATGAAACCTTTAACTACCAGTTAAACGGCCCCGAAAACGCACCCGTGCTGTTTTTTTCAAACTCCCTGGGCACCACGTACAGCATGTGGGCCAAACAGGTGGATTATTTCAGCAACAACTATCGTGTCTTAAGCTACGACACGCGCGGACATGGTGAATCCGTCAAAAACAAAGGCCCCTACACGCTTGAACAACTGGGCAATGATGTACTGCAAATTACCCAGGCCCTGGAGATTGAAAAATTCAGTTTTTGCGGTATTTCCATGGGCGGCCTGATTGGCCAATGGCTGGGTATTCACGCCACTGAAAAACTGGAAAAACTGATTGTATGTAACACCGCCGCCAAAATCGGCCAGGAAGCCGGCTGGAATGAGCGCGCCGCCCTGGTTCGTTCTCAAGGCATGAATCCGGTGGCCGACGGTTCTGCCGGCCGCTGGTTTACCGAAGGCTTTGTTCAGGCCAATCCGGCGATTGTTAACGAACTGATTAATGGCTTGCGCCAAACGGATGCCGAAGGCTATGCCGGCTGTTGTGAAGCACTGGCCCAGGCTGATTTACGTGACAACATTGCGCTCATTAAAACCCCTGCCCTGATTGTGGCCGGAAGCCATGATCCGGTAACTACCGTGGCCGATGCCGATACCATGGCAGAAAAAATTGCCGGTTCAAGCCGTGTGGATCTTAACGCCTCACACCTGTCCAATATTGAAGCCAGTGACGCATTCAATAGTGCCCTGGAAGCCTTTTTAAAGGACTAAGCTTCTTTCTTGTTCCTGCGTGCATAAAGAGGTATTTTCTGGCATGAAAAACCCCCAAAAATTTGAAGCGTGTCCAATTTTTGGGGTCTATTTAAAGCGGCTTTGCCAGGGTTTTATTTTCTAACGCTTTACCAGGCAGGTGATTAAGCTGCTTGAAACGGTACCAGCCCCTCTTAAGGGCTAACCCTTTTATGGCAGCACCTTTCCAGCCAGGCTGAAAAGGTGCAACTATCAGGCTTGTGCGCGGGCGCGCTCGACTTCTGTCGATTTCAATGGTGCCGGACGCTCTGCATGCAGATCAAAATTAAACTTGATATGCGAGAACGGGCCGTTCATGCCGTATTGTTTGATCAACTCAGGATCTGATTCTTTCTTGATTTCAGGAACCAGTCCCTCACGGGTTGCGAAAGCAAAGTCATCCCACAGGTATGGATCACCGTCAATATTGATCTGGGTTGTCAGCTTGCGCTGGCCTTCAGCGGTCACAAAGAAGTGAATGTGCGCAGGACGGTTACCATGACGACCCAATTTTTTCAGGATAACATCGGTTGCACCACCCGGAGGAACACTATATCCGACCGGCAGCACACTGCGGAAACAGTAACGGCCGTTTTCATCGGTACGAATGCTGCGACGCAGGTTGAACGGCTCTTGCGAAGGATCAAAATGGGAGTAATTGCCCAAATGGTTGGCGTGCCATACTTCAACCAAGGCATTTTTCAGCGGATTGCCCGCTTCATCACTTACCACCCCTTCCATCACCAGTGCCTCACCAATCTCACCATCCTTGTCCAGGCGGGCAAAACCAACAGATTCTGGTGCACCGGCAACATACAGGGGACCTTCAATAGTACGTGGTGTACCACCCGTAATACCGGCTGCAGCTTCTTCTTCGTCCAGGCGGATATCCAGCAAACGCTCAAAACCCAAACCAGCCGCAATCAGGCCATATTCCTGTCCACTCTTGCCCAGGAAATTCAAGGCGATCCAGAACTCACTGGGCGTAATATCAAAATCTTCAATCGTATTAAACAAATCGCTAATAATACGATTGATAATTGCTTTAATACGCTCATCCTCAACAGCGGATTCTGTTTTCTGCATTTGTGCCAGCAAGGCGGCAACAGACTCTTTACTCATAATGTCTCTTCCTTTTGCGAAGTGATTAAAAATTCAAATTAATATTTAACGCTTATCAAGTCGTTATTTCCGTGTATAAAAATTCACTTTATCATCGTCCAGACTAACGCCCAGCCCCGGACCGGTTGGAATTTTCAGGGTGAAATTACTGTAATCCAGCGGTGTTGCCAAAATCTCATCTTTCAGCAAAAGCGGGCCAAACAGTTCGGTACCCCATTCCAGATTATTGAGTGTAGAAAACAAATGAGCCGCAGCGATAGTGGCAATAGAACCTTCAAGCATGGTGCCGCCATACAGGGCAATATCGGCAGCCTGGGCAATGCCAATCAAATCACGGGCGTGCTGCAAGCCACCCGCCTGCTCAATCTTGATGGCAAACACATTGGCACAGTGCTGGGATGCAAGCGTGAACCCGTCTTCCGGACCTTTCAGGGACTCGTCAGCCATAATCGGCACAATACCCAATGCCGTCAAACGTTGCATGCCTGCCAGGTTTTTCTCATGAATGGGTTGCTCTACCAGCTCAACCCCAACCTCAGCCAAGGCCCTAAGGTTTTGTACAGCCTGGGTTTCAGACCAACCCTGGTTAATATCAACACGAATACTGATATCGTCACCAACTGCCTTTCTAATGGCTGCGATATGCTTGATATCGTCTTTAGGCGAACGCATACCTATTTTAAGCTTGAATATATTATGCCTGCGTGTTTCCAGCATTTGCCCGGCTTCAGCAATATCTTTTTGGGTATCGCCACTGGCCAGCGTCCAGGCCACATTGATTTCATTGGCAACCACGCCGCCAAACAAAGCGTTCAGCGGAACGCCAAGACGTTTAGCATAAGCGTCATACAGCGCCGTTTCTATCGCGCACTTGGCAAAACGGTTATCTTTAATGGTTTTATTGATCAGTTTACGCAAGGCCGCCAGTTTGGTGGCTGATTGGCCAATAATCAGGGGTGCAAAATAACTGTCAATATTTGTCTTGATGCTTTCGGGGCTTTCGCCACCATAATTCAAGCCACCAATGGTCGTGGCCTCTCCAATACCTTCTATCCCATCAGAAGTTTTGATGCGCACCAGCACAATGCTTTGGCAATGCATGGTCGCCACAGACATTTTATGTGGCCTGATGGTAGGGATATCTAAAATTTGGGTATTAACTTCAACAATCGTTGCGTCCATCTTATCCTCTGATGAAATAATTCTTTTCATTAATATTCATAGAGTATATAAGGACAACCCCAACGGGTCTAATACGGATTTTATTACCATTCATACCAAAAAGGTATGAGTATTTACATGAAACTGTTTTATAAAAAAAACCGCTACCCCGTTTAAAGGATAGCGGTTTTTGCTCTTTGGCAACAAGACTTAAGGCCGAAACCTTAAGCGGGTATTACCACTGGTAACCAGCACCAACGGTTGCACCCATTTGGCCGCGTGAAGAACCGGCCACGCTGCCTTTAAGCACCCATTTGCCGTTTTCGGTCACTGTAGAGGCACCAATAGCGTAACCAGACTCGGAAGCATACACGCCACCAGCCATGGAAACCATGCTCTTGCCTGGCAGATAAGCCTGCGGCAGGCCTGCAACAGCCATGGCGGTTGCCGCACCGGCATCAGCACGTTTTTCAACACGGCGGACATCACCACGCAGGGAAGAAATATCGTTGCGTACTTCGGTCAGGTCAGCAGGTGTTGCACCCTGAACCATACGAGTAACCTGATCCAGGTTAACGGCATCGGTTCCATCAACGGCTTCGGCAACACCGGTCAGACGACGGGCTTCACCACTTTCATTTCTGAAGTTAACCTCGTTGCCACCTGTTGATTTACCCACTGTGATGGCTGCGTTGGGGGCTGCCTGTTGAACCAGACCAATCTTGCCTTCATTAACCTGATTGTACAGATTGGTCACAGCATTATTGACAGTGGTAACACGTCCGTCCAGGTTACTCAGGGCACCGCCAACTGTCTTATGGATGGTATTATCGGTAAAGTTATATGTCGGGCCAGTAATGGAGCCATCAATCTCAACCTTTGCCCCCCCCCCCAGAGCAGTAAGCGCTGACTGTAACTGCCCTACATTAACAGCATCAGTAGTACCAGTGCCTGCAGCCACACCTGTCAGGCGACGGTTGCCTTCAGTGCCCGTAAAGTTGACTTCCGTGCCATCAGTACCCTTACCAACGGTAATAGGATCGCTCTGTCCCTTGTTAGCCTGTTGAACCAGACCGATCTTGCCATCTTCAATATTAATAGTTAGATCAGTAACTCTATTATCGACATTAGTAACTTTAGTGTCCACACCTTTTAACTGGGCCACGTTAACCGCATCGGTGTCATTCTTGCCGGCCTCAACGTTGGTAATACGGCGTTTGATTTCGCTACCAGCAACAGAAGAACCAACCGATACGGTGTAGTCTTCATCGGCAACCGAACCTGCACCCAAGGCAACTGTATTAAGTGCCTTGGCTTCTGCCCCTGCTCCCAGGACAACGGAACCATTGCCGCTTGCCTTTGCCTCATTACCGATAGCAATTGAATTGGACCCTGTTGCTTCGGCCGCACCATCTGCGGCAGTACCAATATCAAGCACACCACCACCAATGGCAACATTACCTGTGCCTGGCACAAAGCCGCCTGTACCCGGGTTTGGAGTAGTACCAGCTGTTGGCGTCAACCCAAGGATATTGCCATCCTTCGCCAGGAGCGCAAGATCCAAAGGCTGTTTGCCCTGCAAAGCCAGCGACAGATCTTCAACCAGATCCAGGTGTAAGCCGGTTGGCAATTCAATACCCAGTGGAGCGGTAATGCCGTTAACTACACCAACTACTGGATCTACCACGGGAGCCAGAGCACCCAACAACGAATTCAAGAGACCTTCGACCGGAGTCAGAAGAGGTGTCAAGACGCCGTCAAGCGTATTGCCAAGCTGATTTTGGGGCAAGGTAATGCCCGTAGCCAAGTCCAGTACGTTGCCTGAACCGCCTTGAGCTCCGCCACCCAGCAAACCACCAAGCAGGCCACCGCCCTGGCCGCCACCCAGCAAACCGCCAAGCAGGCCACCACCCTGGCCACCGCCCAGCAAGCCGCCTAACAGGCCACCTGACTGACCGCCAGATTGTCCACCACCCAGCAGACCGCCCAAGAGGCCGCCTGAAGCAGCAGCACCCGTTCCGGGATTGCCGGTTGAGCCACCTAACAGGCCACCCAGCAAGCCGCCCCCTTGACCACCACCAGTTAAACCGCCTGTCAGGCCGCTTAACAGATTATTAACAGTACCAATAACAGGGGTAAGTGCGCCTTGATCGCCAAGCAGGGTATTAACCAAACCACCTACGGGTGCCAATGGGCCATTGGCAGATGTCAAATCGTTAACCAGACCGGTAACAGGAGCCAAAGCGCCGGTTTGAGGATCAACCAGACCATTTATCAGGCCACCTACCGGTGTCAGGGCGGTATTGTTTACCAGCCTGCCAACGGTTCCCTGGACATCGGTAATTACGCCATCACCGGCACTGCCACCACCTAACAAGCCACCAGACTGCCCACCACCCAGCAAGCCGCCCAAGAGGCCGCCTGAAGCAGCAGCACCCGTTCCGGGATTGCCGGTTGAGCCACCTAACAGGCCACCCAACAAGCCACCCCCTTGACCACCACCGGTTAAACCGCCTGTCAGGCCGCTTAACAGATTATTAACAGTACCAACAACAGGGGTAAGTGCGCCTTGATCGCCAACCAGGGTATTAACCAAACCACCTACGGGTGCCAATGGGCCATTGGCAGATGTCAAATCGTTAACCAGACCGGTAACAGGAGCCAAAGCGCCGGTTTGAGGATCAACCAGACCATTTACCAGACCACCTACCGGTGCCAGGGCGGTATTGTTTACCAGCCTGCCAACGGTTCCCTGGACATCGGTAATTACGCCGTCACCGGCACTGCCACCACCCAGCAAACCACCGTTGCCACCGGTCAAACCACCCAGCAGTCCCAGAACAGGGTCAAGCGGGCCGCCTTGGGCACCACCGGTTAAACCACCGGTAACACCACTTAACAACCCATTGACTGTTGCCACCACAGGCGTTAAGGCGCCTTGCTGACCAACCAGACCATTAACCAGACCACCAACAGGTGCCAGTGCACCAGAGGGTGAGGTCAGGTTGTCAACCAGGCCGGTTACCGGTGCCAATGCGCCGGTTTGCGGATCAATAAGACCATTGGCAAGACTGCCTACAGGAGACAGGACGGTATTGTTAACCAAGGTACCAACAGTACCTTGTACATCGGTAATCACGCCGGTACCGGTAGCACCTGTTGCACCGCCCAATCCACCTACCAGGCCCAGAACGGGATCAAGCAGGCCACCCAAACCGGCACCAGCTCCTTGACCGCCGGTTAAACCACCAACGACACCCAGCACTGGATCAAGTACGCCGCCAAGAAGATTGGTTGCTGTTGCCCCCTGGGAGCCGGTTAATCCACCGACAATTCCCATAACGGGTGACAAGGCTGCTGTGGTAGACAGATTTGCAACATTATTGATATTTGGATTTGACTGGGCATTGGCTACACCACCGGTGATGCAAAAACCCAAAATACCAGCCGCCACTGTTTTGAACAGAATACTGCCGCTGCGTTTTCCTTTGGTTTTGGTTTTTTCAGATACGGCAACGTAGGCGCCTGTATGTTCATTCCAGACAGACTTATAGATATGGTTCATTTGTAGCGCTCTCCAAACAATAGATAGAAGTACCGCACCTATACTCATCATCTTTTGATTGCTTAACAAACTAATGGATTGCTACAGCAAAAACAGAAAACAAACTTAATGCGGCTAATATTAAAAATAGAAAAACAGGTAACTTTTGGGGAGAACAATAACACCAGACGATTACTTTAGAAACATTCGCATTGCTTGCTTATCTCTAATTGATTTTTATTTTATGAATAAATACATTTATAAAATGAACTAATATATTGAAATATATAATATTAAAAAACAAATAAGTAACAATATAATTCAATTGTTTTCAATTTGATTTTCTTTAAAAAGTTAACAATCCCTTATCTTGACTGCATCTACAAGATATTTATTCACACAATCCTGAAACAGGAGCGGTGATTTTGCACAAGCAACCAAGCGCAATATTTTTATTTTTCACGTTAATTTGTAAAATATTGTAATGCCGTTGTTTTTACACATGAATTTTCATTTAATTAATTAATATTCACAACCTATTAAAATATTTTAATACCACAAAAACACTAATTTCCATTGAAAAAACAGCCTATTCCAGCATGAACATAAGGTTTTTTTTTCAAAATAAGAAATCTGTCAATAGGGCTACCCCCACCCAAAAAGGAAAGATCAAAAATAAAGCGATTTTATGAAGGTGGTTGACCTCTACACCACAAGCGCCTGGGCAAGTTTGGCTGTTGCCGCATATATTGCTTGTCGTCAAGCATTTAACCCCTATAATTGGGTTTATTATCATTTTGTCATACACGGCAAAAGCAATTTCTGCCGCCTGACCCATTTATATAAAAACCTCATTCATCATGAACACTACCTCTGCAAATCAAGTTGAATTTACAATTAATCGCAATGCCAATCCATTACCCGAGGCAAAGCGTGATGTCATTTTGCAAAACCCGGGTTTTGGCAAATACTTTACCGACCATATGGCAAGCATTGACTGGACCCGCGAACAAGGTTGGCACGATGCCCGTATTGTGCCTTATGGTCCTTTGCAACTGGACCCGGCCGCTTCAGTGCTGCATTACGCACAAGAAATCTTTGAAGGCCTGAAAGCCTACCGACATGCTGACGGCTCTGTCTGGACTTTCCGCCCCGAAGCGAATGCCCAACGTTTTCAATTGTCTGCCCGACGCCTAGCTCTGCCTGAACTGCCGGTAGACCTGTTCATCGAGTCCCTGAAACAACTGATTAGCATCGACAAGACCTGGGTACCCAGTGCCCCTGAAACCAGCGCCTATATCCGCCCGTTCATGATTGCCAATGAAAGTTTCCTGGGGGTTCGTGCCGCAGAACGTGCTGCTTATCATGTTATTGTCAGCCCGGCAGGCTCGTATTTTGCCAAGGGCATGCAACCCATTTCCATCTGGCTGTCATCTGAATTTGCCCGTGCCGGCAAAGGGGGCACCGGAGAGGCCAAATGTGGCGGCAATTACGCGGCTTCTTTACTGCCCCAACAGGAAGCCTATGCCAATGGCTGTTCACAGGTACTATTCCTGGACGCCGACGAACACACTTACCTTGAAGAACTGGGCGGTATGAATATCTTCCTGGTTAGGAAAGACGGCACACTTATCACCCCCAAACCCTCTGGCAGTATTCTTAAAGGCATTACTCGCGCCAGCCTTATTCAACTGGCCAAAGACATGGGCCTGAAAGTGGAAGAACGCAGGGTCGCATTGCAAGAATGGCGGGATGGCATTAATTCAGGTGAAATCACCGAAGTTTTTGCTTGTGGTACCGCCGCCGTTATCGCTCCCATTAGCGCACTGAAAAACAAAGACTTCATTGTTGGTGATGAAAACGCGCCGGCGGGTGAAGTGACGGTTGCCTTGCGCAATAAATTAACCGGCATCCAGTATGGGCTTGAAGAAGATACCCATGGCTGGTTAACCCGCCTGGCATAATTTCATACAGCAATACCCATCCAGATAAGGTAAGCGGTATCTTTTTCTTCAAGGAGGCCTCATGCGGATCAAGGCATCAGAATCATTATTACTGGTTATTGACCTTCAAAGCCGTATGTTGCCGGCCATTGATAACGGGCCGGAAGTACTTGCCCAGGCCACCTGGATGGTAGATGTGGCCCAAGCCATTGGCATACCCGTTCTGGCAACAGAACAATACCCTAAAGGCCTGGGTCATACCGAATCAAACCTGCTGTCACGCCTGCCTGAACAACAGGTACTTGAAAAAATCCATTTTTCGGCCGTGATGGGCCAAGAACTGTTAAAAACCCCTTTTTCAACACGCAGGCAATGGGTTATTGTTGGCACCGAAGCACATGTATGCGTCCAGCAAACCGCGCTGGACCTGCTGGCTGCCGGCCGCGACGTTTTTATTGTGGATGAGGCGGTTGGCTCACGTAAGCCACGGGATAAAGAACTGGCCCTGCAACGCTTGCAACAAAATGGGGCGGAAATCGTGTCACGGGAAATGGTTGCCTTCGAATGGCTGGAAGAAGCCAACACGCCCCTGTTCCGGGACGTGCTGAAACGTTATATCAAGTAACTGCCCGGTTTCCCGTTATGTCTCCCGTTATTTATGATTGGAGAAAACCACAATGCACAAAAAACATACTCATGGCATCACAAACAACGGGCAGGCATGGGCCGTTAGCCAATAACAAAATTAATTAACTTTTAGCAGCTCAACGTCAAATTTCAAATCGCTATTGGGCGGTATGGCACTGCCAGCACCACGCTCGCCATAGGCCGAACGGGAAGGACAGAACAAGACCGCAGAACCCCCTTCTTTCATTTTTTGCAACCCTTCAGTCCAGCACGGAATAACCCGGCTTAAAGGAAATGAAATGGGTTCGTTGCGTTTATAAGAAGAATCAAATTCTGTGCCATCAAGCAGGGTGCCCCGGTAATGAACCTTAACGGTATCGGCAGGCTTGGGACTGGCACCATCGCCCAATTTGGTATGCTCAACCCTGACACCATTAGACAGGGTATCAACCGCAACCGCTTGCGCCATGGCGGCACCAGCGCCCAACAAAGTACTAATGGTAAATAGTATTAAAGATTTTTTCATGTAAGAACCTGTTAATTTTATTTGAAGAAAATATGCTTTGCCCGCCTCTGCCATTTTTGCAATGACCTATCGGTTTATAGCCTGAAGCAAGCTGATTGCACCACATATACCAAAGCCAAACCCAAAGAAACCAAACCTTTCAGGAACGCGAGTATTAAAAAAAAGCATTCCGCCGGCACAGAATGCTTTACGCTTTCAAGCCTTAATTGACAGCCTGATCGGCAACTTCTTCATAAGCTGGGTAATCGGTATAGCCTTCCTGGCCACCACCATAAAACACAGCCGGGTCAAATGCCGTTAATGGCCAATCGTTTTTCAGCCGTTCTACCAAGTCGGGGTTGGAAATAAACGGGCGACCAAAGGCCACCAAATCGCTCAAGCCTTCCTTCAGGTCTCTTTGCCCTTCTTCCTTGGTGTATTCACCCGCCAGAATCAGGGTACCCGTATAAGCTTTCCTGAATTTTTCAAGGAATTCTTGCCCATTAGTGTTCTTGATAATGGCCTTACGGTTACTGATATGAATATATGCCAGATTTTTGCCGGATAGCAGACGAGCCAGTTCAAGCCAGGTTTGCGCTTCGCCTTCAAACTCGGGCATATCAAAAACCCGGTTAAACGGTGACAGACGGATACCCACACGCTGGCTGCCAATTTTAGCCACTACTGCATCAACCACTTCCAGCACAAAGGCCAAGCGGCTTTCAATAGTGCCACCACCATAACGGTCATCACGGGTATTAATACCTGCATTAATGAATTGCTCAATCAGATAGCCATTGGCACCATGAATTTCCACCCCGTCGAAACCTGCTTCAAGCGCATTAGCAGCCGCATTGGCAAAATCCTGAACTACATTTTCCACCTCTTCAGCAGACAGGGCTCGTGGCTGGCTGGCCTGGATCCTGGCAGGATTGCCATTTTCATCATAGGCAAACGAAGTCGTGTTTTCGGCCGTTTTATTGCTTGCACTAACCGGAAACGCGCCATTTTCGTGTAACGAGATATGAGAAACACGCCCTACATGCCAAAGCTGACAGAAAATTTTTCCGCCTTTTTCATGTACCGCGCGGGTCACTTTATTCCAGCCTTCAATTTGCTCAGGACTGTGCATGCCAGGTGTAAATAAATAGCCCACGCCTTGACGGGAAATGGGAGAACCTTCGGAAATAATTAGCCCTGCACTGGCCCTTTGCTGGTAATACAGGGCAGTTTGTTCGTTAGCAACCGTATTGGCTGCCCTGGAACGTGTCATGGGTGCCATCACAATACGGTTATTCAAATGCAGCCCGGCCAAATCATAACCCGAAAAAAGATCGCTCATTGATAAAATTCCATTGAAAGATTAAGGTAGAACAGGCAAAAATATTGGATACTCCAAAGGCATCCAAACCATTTTACCAATACAACAATTAGACTACCATTTTTATCGCCATTGAAGCAGATTATTCAAACACCGCCCCCAGGAAGCCCCCCCACCCATTTGTTTTTTCAGAAACGGCACAACAAAATCCAAATCTCTACAACTTGCCACCCAATCGGCCGCTCTTCGTCCACCAGAATATATTGACAGATTCAGGCCCGGTTAGTAAGATCACAGCCAGCACAAACCCTGAACAAGGCAACTTCCAGGGGAAACGATCGGCAAAAAACAATGCTTACCCGCATATATTCCAGGGCTTCAAAAGAATGTACGAATCAAAAAGCGAACCTTTATTACCCTCGCGACATTTCAGGCATCGCCTGTTTACCCATGTCTTTTATGCACTGCTTGTCATGATTGTTACCCTGGCAATTGGCGTTGTTGCGCATCTATTGCTAGAACCGGTAACCTGGCACGAAGCCCTGCTTAATACGGCACTTATTGTGGGTGGCATCGGCCCGTATATTGTTCCCGAAAGTATTGGTGGAAAACTGTTCTTTGCCTTTTATAGCATGTTTGTGGGCCTGGTATTTATAGGAACCCTGGGCATTATTCTGGCCCCTTTGGCCCACCGTCTTATTCACAAGTTTCATCTGGATGATGACCAGGATGATTAATGAGGATTGATTATTGAAACGGGCAAAGTTAGCCATTACCTGCTCTGACACGCTAGCTTAACGATTTTCTCTGGTATGCCACACTCGTAGTACATAAACAGTTTCTTTCTGAATTTCATAGCGGATTTCATAATTTCCTACCAGCAAACATCGTACCTCTCTAGGATCAAACTGGAATAGCTGCTCGCCAATACGTGGTGTATTTAGCAAAATAGTGGGCGCTTTGGTTAACGTTTGCACTGCCCGTGCAGCGGCTGGTTTATTTGCTATGGCTAAAAAGTCATATAGGCGCGCCAAATCAGAAAGCGCCTTACTGGTCCATTTCAACATCATTTACTTGGCACAGGCAATGGTTCATCGGCCCCCAGACTATCGGCCCAGGCTTGCACGGTATCATGATCTATGAACTGGCTATCATCGACATCAGCCAATGCTTCGTAAGTTAAACGATCACGCTCTTCTTCCTGGGCAATCCAGGCTGAAAGTGCCTGTTTCATGACCCAGCCACGCGAGCGCTCCAAACGATCTGCCATTTGATCAACTTTCCTGGCTAGTTGTATAGGAACATGCGCAGTTAGCACACGTGTTTGAGTTTTCGGCATAGTATTTACCTTTTCAGCCATTTGATTCAAAATTAATCATAATGATTAAAAAAAAATCAGTCAAGCAAAACAGGATATAAGGTCAAACTGAAATTTTTCTAATATTATTTTTCTTACCGGAAGCACAAGCAAACTACGCCCGAATATAAACCCACCCGGCCTGCTGTATGCGAACCAGTTCCAGCACGGCTGCGCCTGGCAGCAGCTTAAGCGGTTCACGCAATGCCCGGCCTAAACGGGCCAACGTGTTTGGACACACCCATGTCATGCCGTCAACACCGTCGTCTGCCGTATCCAATACAGCGGCAACCGCCTCTGCATTAACGACTATTCTTATTTCTGCGTCAGGCATTTCCTTTTGCAGGTTACGGGCATTATTGCGGGCACGTTGCAGTGCGCTGGCTGTGGGTGCGTGCAGAACCACGTTCAGATGATGGTTTTCAGCGCCTTTGATATCGGCCCAGGCTTGAACGGGAACTTGTCCGGATGGCACGCGTATTTCAGTTTTAGGCATCGCATTTACTCCATTATCATTGGTTTAAATTTAAATATCAAAAATAACCATAACAAGCTTCCTGTCTATTCCTGTTTTGGCACAGCATTGGCCACTTGCGCAAAATGCTTCGACAGCTTGCTTTTTAAGGCTGCCATGGTTATTTCACCCATATGCACATCACGCAATTGCCCTTGTGCATCAAAAAACAGTGTGGTGGGTAGCCCCCTTGCACGCACTTCCCGCATGGTGCTGGAAGAAGGGTCCAGCAATACGTGCTGCAAATCAAGGTTTTCAGCCGCCAGGAATTGCTGGATCGTTACCCTGCTTTCACCTTGATTCACCATTAAAAAAATCGTATCGGGAAACTGCGCTGCCACCTGTTCAAAAGCGGGCATTTCACGACGGCATGGCGGACACCAGCTTGCCCACAAATTAAGCACAACAGGGTTGCCCGTATAACTACTTAAAGACACCGGTTCATGACCCAGATTGCTTAACTGTACATCTGGTAAAGCAGTCGTTGAACGCTGCATCTGCAGCACGGCATGGCTGGCAGAAAACCAAATCAACATGCCAGCAACCATCCCGCTTAACACCGGCACACGCAGGCGATGTGTGTGCCGGGTTTTCCAGAACACATATAGAATGGCCGCCAACAAACCCGCCCACCATACATAGCCGCCATCGCCAATGGCAATAATAGACATGGGAGCCTGGGCGTACTCTTCCCGCCATTGAACAAGATAGGCCAAACGCGCCGCCACAAAACCCCAGAATGCGGCATCCAGCAGCAAGGCACCCGCAGCCTTGCTTTGAGTACCTGAGCGCACAACCAGTATACGGGCGACTCCCCATGCCAGCAGCAAGCAGATTACCAACAAAATAACATAAACCGGAATAGGGCCAACACTAATCACAACATACCTGCCATATCAAATTCGCCTTTGCCTATTTATTATAAAATTGAAATAAATATCCATTGCCAACACAATTATATATCCATTGCCAACACAATTATATTAACCGCTTTTACTTTTTCCAAAGCTCGATGAACGCAGCCTCTTCTCCTGCTGCCTGCAAGCCTTAAAAAGCATAGACAAAAACGTCTCCTCCTGCCTGCCGCTTATCCAATAAAAAATACAATAACCGGGTTGCATACACAGTAGCACTTACTTGCAATACATACGCACAAAAAATTTCAAGCGCATAAAACCATAAAGCGCTTATTAACCATCTAATCCCTATTTGATTTTGTAAACATCAGGAACACAATGCGAGTTTTTTTTATACGGTTGTTAACCACCGGTTTGTTTTTTATTATTCCATACGCTCTTTTGGTATCTATACTTAGCTTGGAACCCCGCTATTTTATATTAACACTGGCGGTCAGTGTTTTAGCATGCGGATTTTGGTCTGCCCTGTTACTTATTAACAAAAATACAAAGCTATTAAGCCAGGCTGCTATTTTTCAACTGCAACTATTAAACGCCATCCATACCCAACCGCACTCAATAAACCAGCCGGCAAGAACGGAACTGTCCGAAACGGAAACTAAGGAAAACGCACCTATCGCCCTTTCCGTTACCGAACAAATTGAGTTGTTAAACAAGCTGAACAAGTATTCTGATATGTATAGCAAGGACAGGAAAGCCAAAATTACCGATGCCGATTATATCTGGGCCATTTTCATCACTTTAGCGCTGGGACTGATCGTTATTGCCGCTTCCATAATGAACGGCGGCAGTTTTTCATCAATATTCATACCAACCTTTCACTAAAAAAAATAAGGTAATCAATTTACGCCAAACGGCACATACCCCTTACCCAATATAAGTAATATGAGATTTCCCTTGCTGCCTGATTGACAATATACGCATCTTCTGTCTATAATTAATTCCAATATGACCGGCGCCCCTGCATTTATGTACGCGTCGGTTCTCATTTCAGCTATCGCAACAGCCACTTTTCCCAATCGCTGCAAACACCAAAATCCTCAAGGGTTAATGTCATATTTCCAGATACTGGATAACTATGCAATAGCTCAAGCAAGCGAGATATCCAACTTGAATTTGGGCAAATAACCGTTAATAAATGTGCCATCACGGCAAAGCACATAAAAGGACGGGTATTTTTCATTTTTGGCCAGCCCGCGGGACAAGGTGAAAGCTCCAGTACATTAATATTCCACAAACGACTGTGATGAGCTGATACATTGCGGATAAAGTTTAAACTGCGCAACCACTGGGCCAATATTTTACCGTCTGCCAAACCATATTTTTGCGCGATCTGATTTTTATCAGCATATTGCATACCATCAAATATTCTAGACAGCAAACCAAAATCCCAGATTTCAATCGCCACCCATATCGGTAATTTATTAAAATATTTGTTTGCATGATGCTGGACAAACGGCTCACGTCGTGCACGTTCCAGCTGTATATTATATTTATCCAGCCATAACTGATGCTCTGTCTTCCCTCGATTCTTTCCTTTTTGAATGATCCTCTTGGAGAAATTACCGTGCAAACATGCTGGTTTCATATAGGCAACAGGGTCTTTTTTCCCAAGCAGATAAGCCACGTCTACGCGTAATGCCAATTCAATTCGTTCCATTGCATCTAGTGCCAGCAGCCGCAGTTTTTTATCAAACACATACAGTTTGACAACGTCTTCAAAATAACTGCCAGCAAGAAACCTGTCTGTACGTATCGGACCTTGTTTCTGCTGCGAAGCGACAGTATCAATTTCTCGCATTGGATACCAATAGCCACTTAAACGATAGTAATCGATGCGTTTTAAGTAGTTAAGTGCCGCAGCTTCATTACCCACCTGTAACCCACGGCTTTTCAGAATAGCCAACTGCTCTTCCACAGATTTCCAAGGTTTCAGGCCAGACATTTTTTATAGTTGCTTATTCATTAAGTTTGAAGCAAAACTGCATTATGAAATAAGAAGCGCGCCCCAATCGGTCACCAGACAGGTGACCGATTGGGGCGGCTATTTAATGCGGCTCTGGAGAGCGCAAAGAGACGCTGGACAACAAGCCAGGCTTTATTCAGGAATAGCGTTTTTCCAGCTCGTCCCATTCAGACTTGCTTACCAGGCGCTGCCTTTCGGCAAAGGTCGCGACCAGCCCGCTGGACTCTTGCACTTCCTTCTCGTCGCGCAACACCGTCAGGGCTTTCTGCATGCCGGTAACGGCGCCCTGCAAGGCTGCGTTGGCATACAGTACGATGCCAAAGCCCAACTCGGCCAGCTGATCAGCATTGAAAATAGGCGTGCGACCACCAATCACCATGTTCATCAACTGCGGTTTGGAAAGACGCTGGGGCAGCGCGCGCACTTGCTCGGCTTCTGTAACGGCTTCCACAAACAGAATGTCGGCGCCGGCTTCGGCGAACTTCTGGGCACGCTCGATTGCCGCCTCAAAACCATGGGTGGCTGCCGCATCGGTACGCGCCATAATCAAGAAGTCGGGATCGTGGCGTGCGTCAACCGCTGCCTTGATCTTACTAACCGCTTCTTCGGTTGAAATTACCTCTTTGCCCGAGAAATGACCGCAGCGCTTGGGCGCAACCTGATCTTCCAGCTGAATGCAGTCGGCACCGGCACGTTCAAGCACCCGGACAGTGTGACGGACATTCAGGGCATTGCCAAACCCCGTGTCGGCATCAACAATCAGTGGCACATCTACTGCGTCACGGATTCTGGCGGTATGATCGGCGATTTCGTGTAAACCCATGAAGCCCTGGTCTGGCATGCCAAACCACATATTGGTCACGCCCGCCCCCGTCACATAAATGGCCTTAAAGCCAAGATCGGCAATCACTTTGGCCGACAAGGCATTAAATGCACCGGGAACAATAATGCCCTGGCGCGCTTCGACGAGTGATCTGAGTTGCTTTCTTGTCGACATGCAATAAATCCTTCTTTAACAATATTAAAAGTTAATCAATTTTCTGGCGTTTTCAGAACGCATCAGCCGGAACCCGTACATAGCCTTCCATCAGGACACGGGCGCTTCGGCTCATGATCGCTTTTTTCACGACCCACTGCCCTGCTTCTTCAATCGCTTGTGCCCCCACCCGCAAGGTACCCGAGGGATGACCGAAGGTAACAGACTCGCGTTCACCACCGCCTGCCGCAAGATTGACCAGGGTGCCGGGAATGGCCGCAGCCGTACCGATAGCGACCGCTGCGGTGCCCATCATCGCATGATGCAATTTGCCCATGGAAAGCGCCCGTACAAGCAGGTCTATGTTATTGGCGGACACCTGCTTGCCGCTGGAAGCCGTGTAGTTGGCAGACTCACCCACAAAAGCCACCTTAGGTGTATGCTGGCGGCGCTCGGCTTCCTTGATATTGGCAATAAGCCCCATACGCAGCGCACCATGCGCGCGAATGGTTTCAAACATGGCCAGGGTATCGGTGTTACTGTTGATATCATCCTGCAGCTCGGTACCGGTAAAACCAATGTCCCGGGCATTTACAAACACGGTTGGAATACCGGCGTTAATCATGGTTGCCTGCAGCGTACCAACACCGGGTACATCCAGCTCGTCAACCAGGTTGCCGGTAGGAAACATGGCGCCGGCTGCCCCGTCTTCGTCTGCTGCCGGGTCCAGGAATTCAAGCTGCACTTCGGCGGCGGGGAAGGTAACCCCATCCAGTTCAAAGTCGCCTGTTTCCTGTACCGCCCCGTTGGTGATGGGCACGTGTGCCACAATGGTCTTGCCGATATTGGCCTGCCAGATAGATACGGTGGCAACACCATTGGCCGGAATACGGTCGGCATCGATCAACCCATTGCTGATGGCAAAAGGCGCCACGGCTGCCGAGAGGTTTCCGCAATTACCGCTCCAGTCGATGAAAGGCTGGTCGATAGACACCTGACCGAACAGATAATCAACATCATGTCCGGCACGTTCGCTTTTCGACAGAATCACGATTTTACTGGTGCTTGATGTCGCGCCACCCATACCGTCGGTTTGCTTGCCGTAAGGATCGGGGCTGCCGATCACGCGCAGCAGCAGTGCGTCGCGTGCGGCACCGGGTGTCTGGGCGGCTTCGGGCAGATCACTCAGCCGAAAAAACACACCTTTGCTGGTGCCACCTCGCATATAGGTGGCGGCAATTTTAATTTGTGGTGCATGTGTCATTGCGTTTTCCATATGTGTCATTATGCCTGGCTGGCAGCGGGCGATTCAATAAAATCCTGCGCAAAGCGTTGCAGAACCCCGCCGGCCTCATAGATGGAGACTTCTTCGGCTGTATCCAGACGGCAGGTTACCGGCACTTCCAGGCGCTCGCCATTTTTACGAAGAATCACCAGCGTCAGCGTTGATCGCGGTTCGGGCTTACCAATCACATCGTAGGTTTCCGTACCATCGATGTTTAGCGTTTTGCGATTGACGCCCGGCTTGAATTCCAGCGGCAATACACCCATACCCACCAGATTGGTGCGGTGAATGCGCTCGAACCCTTCTGCCACAATCGCTTCGACCCCCGCAAGACGCACACCCTTGGCCGCCCAGTCGCGTGAAGAACCCTGACCATAGTCGGCCCCCGCCACGATTATTAGTGGCTGCTTGCGTTCCATATAGGTTTCGATAGCTTCCCACATACGCACCACTTTACCTTCCGGTTCGATGCGCGCCAGAGAGCCTTGTTTGATCTCACCATTTTCCAGCACCATTTCATTCAGCAACTTGGGATTGGCGAACGTGGCCCGCTGTGCGGTCAGATGGTCGCCCCGATGCGTTGCGTAAGAGTTAAAGTCTTCTTGCGGCAAACCCATCTTGTCCAGATATTCTCCGGCAGCGCTATTAAGCAGAATGGCGTTGGAAGGTGACAGGTGATCGGTCGTGATGTTGTCACCCAGCACCGCCAGCGGACGCATGCCCTTGAGCGTACGCTCGCCTGCCAGCGCACCTTCCCAGTACGGCGGACAGCGGATATAGGTGCTTTGCGGACGCCATTCGTACAATGGATTAACCGATTCACCAGCGTCAACACTAAGTGCAAACATTGGCTCATACACGCTGCGAAATTGCTCGGGCTTCACACTGCTGGCCACAATGGCATCGATTTCTTCATCGGTAGGCCAGATATCCTTCAGGGTCACCGGCTGACCGTTCTGGTCGGTGCCCAGCACGTCTTTCTCGATGTCGAAGCGGATGGTTCCGGCAATCGCGTAAGCCACAACCAGTGGTGGCGAGGCCAGGAATGCCTGCTTGGCATAGGGGTGGATACGGCCATCGAAGTTACGGTTGCCCGATAAAACGGCGGTCGCATATAAATCACGGTCGATAATTTCCTGCTGAATAACAGGATCCAGCGCACCACTCATGCCGTTACAGGTGGTACAGGCGAAGCCCACAATACCAAAACCCAATTTCTCGAGATCGGGCAAGAGATTGGCCTCTTCCAGATACAGCTGAACTGCTTTGGAACCCGGTGCCAGTGATGATTTGACCCACGGTTTGCGGACCAGGCCGCGCGCGTTGGCGTTACGTGCCAACAGCCCGGCCGCAATCACGTTGCGCGGGTTGCTTGTATTGGTGCAACTGGTAATAGCGGCAATAATCACCGCGCCATCGGGCATCAGCCCCGGTTCATTTTCTACCACACCTGAAATACCACGGCTGGCAAGCTCTGAAGTAGGTACGCGACGATGCGGATTGGACGGGCCGGCCAGATTGCGTACTACCGATGACAAATCAAAGGAAAGGACACGCTCATACTGCGCGGTTTTCAGGCTGTCGGCCCACAGGCCTGTTTGTTTGGCATAGGTTTCCACCAGCCTGACCTGTTCGTCATCACGGCCAGTCAGTTTCAGGTAATCAATCGTTTGTTGATCAATGTAAAACATCGCGGCAGTGGCGCCATACTCGGGCGTCATATTGGAAATCGTGGCGCGATCGCCCAGCGTCAGGCGGGACGCGCCTTCGCCGTAGAATTCCAGGTAAGACGAGACCACTTTCTGCTCACGCAAAAACTCGGTCAGGGCCAGGACCAGGTCAGTAGCCGTAATGCCGGGCTGCAATTGCCCGGTCAGTTCAACACCGATAATGTCGGGCAAACGCATCCAGGACGCGCGACCCAGCATTACACTCTCGGCCTCTAACCCGCCCACGCCAATGGCGATAACACCCAGGGCATCGACGTGAGGCGTATGACTGTCGGTACCCACCAGGGTATCCGGGAAAGCAACGCCATCACGACTGTGAATAACCGGTGACATCCGCTCCAGATTGATCTGGTGCATGATGCCGTTGCCCGGAGGAATCACATCGACGTTCTTGAACGCCTTCTTGGTCCAGTTGATAAAGTGAAAGCGGTCGTCATTACGACGATCTTCGACTGCACGGTTTTTGGCAAAGGCGTCCTTGTCAAAACCGGCATATTCAACGGCCAGCGAATGGTCCACAATTAACTGCGTGGGCACCACCGGGTTGATTTGGGCAGGATCGCCCCCTTGCTTGGCAATCGCCTCGCGCAACCCGGCCAGGTCAACCAACGCGGTCTGGCCCAGGATATCGTGACACACCACGCGTGCAGGAAACCAGGGAAAATCCAGGTCACGCTTGCGTTCAATTAATTGCTTGAGTGAGTCTGTGAGGGTCGCCGGATCGCAGCGACGCACCAGGTTTTCAGCAAAGACGCGCGAGGTATATGGCAGCGTATCGTAGGCGTTGGGTGCAATGGCATCAACAGCAGCTCGCGCATCAAAGTAATCCAGCCCCGTGCCGGGCAGTGGCTTGCGGTTTTCAGTATTCATAAGAATTAACGCTGGTCCAGCGGAATGAATGTTTGATCTTCCGGACCAACATAGTTGGCGGTCGGACGAATAATTTTGTTGTCAATACGTTGTTCGATAATGTGCGCTGCCCAGCCTGCGGTACGCGCAATCACAAACAGCGGTGTGAACATGGCGGTAGGCACGCCCATCATGTGATAGGAAACGGCCGAGAACCAGTCCAGGTTCGGGAACATTTTCTTGATGTCCCACATGACGCTTTCCAGACGCTCGGCAATGTCGAACATTTTCAGGTTTTGCTGCGATGCCGACAGATTGCGCGCTACCTCTTTAATGACCTGGTTGCGCGGATCGGAAATTGTATACACAGGATGGCCAAAACCAATGACGACCTCTTTGTTTTCTACGCGGCGACGGATATCGGCCTCGGCCTCATCGGGGCTTTCATAGCGTTTTTGCACTTCAAAAGCGACTTCGTTGGCGCCACCGTGCTTGGGGCCGCGCAATGCGCCAATCCCACCGGTAATGGCCGAATACATATCCGAACCTGTTCCGGCAATCACCCGGCAGGTGAATGTGGATGCATTGAACTCGTGCTCGGCATACAGGTTCAGCGAAACATGCATGGCCTGGACCCACTCATCAGGCGGTGTTTCACCGTGCAGCAGATGCAGGAAATGCCCGCCGATACTGTCATCGCCGGTTTCGACATCAATACACTTGCCATTATGACTATAGTGATACCAATACAGCAGGGCCGAGCCCAGACTGGCCATCAGACGGTCTGCAATATCGCGCGCATCTGGCAGGTTATGATCATCTTTTTCTGGCAGAACGCAACCCAGTACCGATACGGCCGTGCGCATGACATCCATGGGATGACTTGAAGCCGGCAAGGCCTGCAGCGCATCCTGCAATTGAACAGGCAGACCGCGCAGACGGCGCAGCTTCTGTTTATAGGAGGCCAGTTCAGCCTTGTTGGGCAGCTTGCCGTGAATGAGCAGGTGAGCGACCTCTTCAAACTCACAGGCTTGCGCCAGATCCAGAATATCGTAACCGCGGTAATGCAGATCGTTGCCGCTGCGACCCACAGTACATAGGGCGGTATTGCCAGCAATAACGCCAGACAAGGCAACAGATTTCTTTGGTTTAAAGCCCGTTGTTTCGGGTGCTTGTGTCATGGTATTCCTCCACTACTTTACAATGTAAATAATGCCTAACAATCAATATTTGCAGTTTACGCAAAATTACCGGCAATTGCATCAATAACAAGGCGAATATTGGTAAACTACCTACTGCATATTTGCGAATTTTGCGAATTTTTATTTAATCTGCATTATTAAGTCGGTATCTGATTCTATGGCCACCATGCGAAAAGTATTTATGGGCGTGCGATTACGCCGCTTGCGTGAAGAGCGCAAATTGACCCAGATAGGGCTGGCCCGCATGCTGGGCCTGTCACCCAGCTACCTGAACCAGATCGAACAGAACCAGCGACCATTAACCATGCCGGTCCTGCTGCGTTTGAGCGAAGTGTTCAATATGGACGTCAACACGTTTTCTGACGACGAGCAAACGCGGATGGTCGCTGCGCTGCACGAAGTGGCGGCTACCCTGCCGGCATCGGCGCTTGGCGGACACGAGGGGGACAGAATATCACAGGCTGAAATGCACGAGATCGCCACGAATATGCCGGCTGTCGGCCGGGTTCTGATTGACCTGCACCGCCGTCACCGCGAAGCGGCGGAGCGGCTGGAAGCCATGACTGATAAAATGACCTATCAAAACCAGGATCCCGGCAATCCCGCAGACCCACTGCTCATACAGACACAACCCTACGAAGAAGCACGCGACTTTTTCTTTACCCATCACAATCATTTCGCGCAACTTGATGCGCACGCAGAGCAATGCCATACCGCCTGGGGGCTGGCTGACGTGCCCACACCTGGCCTGGCGGACCGACTGGAACAGCGCTTGCGCGAACAACATGGCGTTATGGTGGACACCCTGCCCGCAGAAAAGGGCCTGCAACGCGCCTACAACCCGGCGCTGCGGCAGCTTAGCCTGCCCCCGCATATTACCCCCGGGCAGCGGGCCTTCCAAATGGGAACACAATTGGCATTTCTGGAATTGGACAGCATGCTTGAACGCATGGTGGACGTGCCACGCTTTTCCAGTCAGGCGGTACGTAAATTAGTACGCCTGGGCCTGGCCAACTATTTTGCGGCCGCGCTGATCCTGCCCTACCAACAGTTTCTGGCCGCTGCCGAGCAATTGCAATATGACATCGATCTGTTGGGACAACGGTTTGGGGTCAGCTTCGAGACCGTTTGTCACCGCCTGAGCACCATGCAGCGACCCGATGCAACGGGCGTGCCGTTTTTCTTCATCCGCGTGGACCGCGCGGGCAATATCTCAAAACGCCAGTCTGCGGCCCACTTTCATTTCTCCCGTGTTGGTGGCGCCTGTCCGTTATGGAATGTTTACGAAGCCTTCTCCAGCCCCGGGCGGATTCTGCGGCAACTGGCGCGCATGCCCGACGGACGTGTGTACCTGTGGATTGCACGTACCGTATGCCGCCAGACCGGCGGCTTCGGACAACCCACAAAAGATTTCGCTGTCGCGCTGGGTTGCGATATCGCACATGCCCATCGGCTGGTTTATGCAAAAGGGCTGGATTTTAGCAATCCGGATACGCCCACACCCATCGGCATGGGCTGCAGGGTGTGCGAGCGGCCACAATGCGCACAACGCGCGTTCCCTTATATTGGCCGGGAACTGGACGTCAATGAAAACCTCAGCAGCATCGCTCCCTACCCTATGAACAGTCCTTAAATTCCGACCCATAGCGCAACCCTACATTCAACAAGTATCCGACTAAAATGTAACATTTCAAAATCCACCCCTTGAAAAATTCAGGATCGTCCTTATAATTAGCACTCAAGGGAGTCGAGTGCTAACAACCGGCTCCTTAACGATTTTTTAACTCAACTTAATTAGAGACAGGAGTTTCTCCATGGCATTGCGTCCTTTACAAGATCGCGTCATTATCAAGCGCTTAGACAACGAGCTGAAAACAGCATCAGGTATTGTTATTCCTGACAGCGCTGCTGAAAAACCTGATCAAGGTGAAGTTATTGCTGTTGGTCCAGGCAAAAAAACAGAAGATGGCAAAGTATTGCCCGTAGACCTGAAAGTTGGTGACAAAGTATTGTTCGGTAAATATGCCGGCCAGTCTGTAAAAGTAGACGGCGAAGAGCTGCTGGTTATCCGCGAAGAAGAAATTCTTGCGGTAGTAGCCTAATTTACATGCATATTTTGTCTGCGCCTGAAGCAGACAGTATTCAAACAAAATCAAGGAATTCAAAATGACTGCAAAGCAAGTATTATTTGGTGATGATGCACGCGTTCGCATCGTTCGTGGTGTAAACACACTGGCAAACGCTGTTAAAACAACATTGGGCCCTAAAGGCCGTAACGTCGTTCTTGAGCGCTCTTTCGGTGCCCCTACCGTTACTAAAGACGGTGTTTCAGTAGCCAAAGAAATCGAACTGAAAGACAAATTTGAAAACATCGGTGCACAACTGGTTAAAGAAGTTGCTTCCAAAACATCTGACAACGCAGGTGACGGCACCACTACCGCGACCGTATTGGCCCAGGCTGTTGTAGAAGAAGGCCTGAAATACGTTGCTGCCGGCATCAATCCAATGGACCTGAAACGTGGTATTGACAAAGCCGTTGCCGCTACGATTGAAGAGTTGAAAAAACTGTCCAAGCCTTGCACAACCAGCAAAGAAATCGCCCAGGTTGGTTCCATTTCTGCCAACAGCGATTCTTCTATCGGTGACATCATTGCCAACGCCATGGACAAAGTCGGTAAAGAAGGCGTCATCACTGTTGAAGACGGCAAATCACTGGACAACGAACTTGACGTTGTTGAAGGTATGCAATTCGACCGTGGGTATCTGTCTCCCTACTTCATCAACAACCAGGAAAAACAGGTTGCTGCCCTTGAAGAGCCATTTATCCTGATTTTCGACAAAAAAATCAGCAACATCCGTGACCTGTTGCCCGTACTGGAGCAAGTAGCCAAATCAAGCCGTCCTTTGCTGATTATCGCTGAAGACGTTGAAGGCGAAGCACTGGCTACCCTGGTTGTTAACAACATTCGTGGCATCCTGAAAACAACGGCCGTTAAAGCACCTGGTTTTGGTGACCGTCGTAAAGCCATGCTGGAAGATATCGCTATCCTGACAGGCGGTACCGTTATCTCTGAAGAAACCGGTATGTCGCTGGAAAAAGCCACGATCGAAGATCTGGGCCAGGCAAAACGCATCGAAGTTGGTAAAGAAAACACCACCATCATCGACGGTGCTGGCGTTAGCGCAAACATCGAAGCTCGCGTTAAACAAATCCGCACTCAGATCGAAGAAGCCACTTCCGACTACGATCGTGAAAAACTGCAAGAGCGTGTTGCCAAACTGGCTGGCGGCGTTGCCGTTATCCGTGTCGGTGCTGCTACCGAAGTTGAAATGAAAGAGAAAAAAGCACGTGTTGAAGATGCATTGCATGCAACTCGCGCAGCCGTTGAAGAAGGTATCGTTCCTGGCGGTGGCGTAGCCCTGATCCGTGCCAAGAAAGCCATTACTGAACTGAAAGGCGCCAACGCTGACCAGGACGCAGGTATCAAACTGATCTTGCGTGCCATTGAAGCACCTTTGCGCACGATCGTTGCCAACGCTGGCGAAGAGCCTAGCGTTGTTGTTAACAACGTTGCCAACGGTACAGGCAACTATGGTTACAACGCAGCCACCGACGAGTACGGCGATCTGGTTGAACAAGGTGTTCTGGATCCTACCAAAGTAACCCGTACAGCACTGCAAAACGCAGCCTCAGTTGCCAGCCTGCTGCTGACAACAGAAGTCGCCATTTGTGAATCTGCTGAAGACAAACCTGCTCCTGCAATGCCTGACATGGGCGGCATGGGCGGCATGGGTGGTATGGGTGGCATGGGCGGATTCTAATCTGTCTTTTAAAGTTAAACGGTAATTTTCCCTTTACCGTTAGCCACAAAAACCCGGGCCCTGGCCCGGGTTTTTTTGTACCCAAGCGCTTATTGAAACGTCTACCAAGCAAGTTGAACTACAATAACCCCTGTGATGCATTGAACATCAGCCATAACAATTTGCCGGTTGCCATTACCCTTTTACTTTAAAACCATGACCCTACCTAATGAATCTCCGTTTAAAAGCAAAAATGGTATGCATCGCATTTTTAAAGCAACGCAATATTCCGTACAGGGTTTACATGCCGCCTTCAAACATGAAGCCGCTTTTCGCCAGGAATTGCTCTTGTGTGCCATCATGACACCACTCGCATTTTATGTAGGCCGCAGCCTGCTTGAAACCTTGTTTCTGCTTGCAACGCTGGTTAGTGTTCTGGTTATTGAATTGCTAAATTCCGCACTTGAGGCACTGGCTGATCAAATCAGCCTAGAGCATCATCCACTGCTGGGACGTGCTAAAGACCTTGGCAGCGCCGCTGTCATGCTCACACTTGTATTTACCACCATCGTCTGGATTGCTATTGCAATCGACCCATTTATTTGATTTAGTATGACTTTTACCGAAAAACTGGAAGCCGCCTGGAAAAACAGCAACTCCTTATTGATGGTAGGACTTGACCCCGATCCAAACCGCTTCCCCCCCTGCATCCAACAAAGCAAACAGGCTATTTTTGATTTTTGCAAAGGCATTATTGATGCCACCGCACCCTATGCATGCGGCTTTAAACCACAAATTGCCTATTTCGCTTCAGAAGGCGCCGAAGAGCAACTGGCGGCACTTTGTGACTATATTCACAAAGCCTACCCCCACCTGCCGCTCGTGCTGGACTCCAAGCGCGGAGACATCGGCACAACGGCAGAACATTACGCCAAAGAAGCCTATAAACGTTATCAGGCTGATGCCGTTACCGTTAATCCTTATATGGGTTTTGATTCAATAGAGCCCTACCTGGCCTGGCAGAACAAAGGCGTGATTATTTTATGCCGCACCTCAAACCCCGGCGGGTCTGACCTGCAGTTTTTTGAATCATCAAGCGGAGAACCACTGTACCT
>Ga0265295_1000962_pt1 | contig 54006 bp, 41 predicted proteins | sample Munlansysbiofilm_FD_192503 | JGI IMG/M metagenome (GOLD analysis project Ga0265295, IMG submission 192503) | Leachate microbial communities from a municipal landfill in Southern Ontario, Canada - Methane capture system biofilm | ecosystem: Engineered > Solid waste > Landfill > Unclassified ... | reverse complement strand
TCCGCTGCCCTTAAAAGGGTAGCGGAACGCCAAACTTGGTAATTGGCGAACGGAATATTATTCATCGTATAACAGAATATGCCGTCCGCAGGACGACCCTAAAGCCATTTTTGCTTACTTTTTGGGGCTCAGCAAAAAGTACGTCGCCTGCCGGGGCGAAACCCGGCGGTATTGATTGTGAAGTTGGTTGATGAATTGTGAAATATGATCAATTTTTATCGGGCGGATAATAACACTCAGCGCTTAAAGTAACCCGGTGTCGCGCCACCGGACTGCGCCATCCTTTTAGAGTTATCCAAAAGGATGCAAAACATGACCCACAGTTGTCTTGCCCTCCGGGTCCCCTCCCTCCACTCGCTTACCCCGAGAAGCCCGTAAAAACTCGCTAACGCTCAGACAGTTTACGGGCAACCTTCTCGCTGACGCTCACTGCGTTCGGCGGCGACAAGGGGGGGACAGGTAGCCACCAACTCTTGGTAAGAGCCAATACATTTCCGCATTAATTGTTACCACTACAGCAACACAGTAGAACCGTCCGCCATTCTAAAGAATGGCGGCTCGCCAATATTGGCAATTGCTGTATGGCATGTTACTCAACAAAAAATCGAATATGCCGTCCGCAGGACGCCCCTTAAAAGCCATTTTTGCTTACTTTTTGGGGCCAGTTGAAAATGTACAAAAAGTACGTCGCCAGCCGGGGCGAAACCCGGCGGTGTTGATTTTGAAGTTGGTTTTAGAAGTAATGCTTGTGGAATGTGATCAACTCAGATCGGTAAGATAATAAAACTCGTTGACCAGCTAGAGATGAGCTATGTCCTCAGAATTATGATTGTCAATAATCCGGCTGGTGTGTAAGTTGTCGAGGTTCGCACAACGACCTGTTATGCCTTATGGAGGTTCACCCAATTTGACTATCCAACAGCCAGATAGAGACAATCAAACTTCAACGAAAATGGCACCGTTAAAACCAGGTGATTTGCTGGTTTATGTCATGGCTATCTCTTGTGGTGTGGCGGTGGCTAATCTCTACTATGCGCAACCGCTGCTGCACACTCTGGCGCAAAGCTTTGGCACCTCTGAGGGTACAACCGGTCTCATTGTTACGATGACGCAGCTAGGTTATGTCATCGGCCTCGCGTTAATCGTCCCCCTTGGCGATTTGCTCGAACGACGACGACTGATCACGCTTGTCTCTGCGGGAACGGCAGTAGCTCTGGCCGGGGCTGCTATTTCGCTAGGTATTGGTTCGTTTCTGTTGGCCTGTTGGGCAATCGGCCTTACGGCAGTGGTTGCTCAAGTATTGGTGCCTTTTGCTGCTGTTTTGGCCGCTGATGGAAAGCGCGGTGCCGTCATAGGTCGAGTCATGGCCGGCCTGCTGTTGGGTATTTTGCTGGCTCGAACGGTTTCGGGATTCATTGCTGATGTCTATGGCTGGCGCGCTGTTTTCTGGCTAGCGACAGTCGGTATGCTCGTTCAAACATGCGTGTTGTGGCGGATGCTGCCGCAGAGTCGAGGTGGAACTCGCCTGTCCTACCCCGCTCTGATAGGCTCGGTGCTTCTTTTGTTCCGTGAGGAGCCGTTGCTCAGGCGACGTATTGTCTACGGAACCTTGGGATTTGCGGCATTTAGCGTATTCTGGACCTCACTTGCCTTTCTCCTCGCGCGACCACCCTATGGCTACAGCGACTCAGTTATCGGATTGTTTGGCGTGGTCGGTGCTGCCGGCGTTCTAAGCGCAAGCTTTGCAGGGCACATTCATGATCGTGGCGGCACCCGTCCAGCTACTGGAGTGTTTTTGGCGCTGGTGGTGATCGCGTTTGTGGTCATGGGGGTTTACAGTAGCCATCTTGCGGCGATTATCATTGGCGTGGTGCTGCTGGATGTTGGTCAGCAAGGCACACACATTCTGAACCAAAGTGTCATTTACACACTTAACCACGAGGCGCGCAGCCGCATCACAACAGCCTACATGACCTGCTTTTTCTTTGGCGGAGTCGTCGGTTCAGCGTCATCTGGATATGTGTTTGAGTATGGTGGATGGACAGGAGTCACGTGGCTGGGTGGCCTGTTTGGAGCAATTGCGTTTTTATACTGGCTTACAGAGTTCAGGACTGGTCGTGTGTGTGGTTGAGATTAGTATTTTGTCCTTGGTTTACAGTGTGGTTTTTGGCTGGCGTGTAGAACCTAATCAATTTTCATCAGATGGATAATAACCCTCATAGGCTAAAGCAACCCGGTGTCGCGCCACCGGACTGCGCCATCCTTTTAGAGTCATCCAAAAGGATGCAAAACATGACCCACAAGTTGTCTTGCCCTTCGGATACCCTCACTCCACTCGCTTACCCCGAGAAGCCCGTAAAAACTCGCTGCGCTCAGACAGTTTACGGGCAACCTTCTCGGTGCCACTCACTGCGTTCGGCGGCGACAAGGGGGGGACAGGTAGCCACCAACTCTTGGTAAGAGCCAATACATTTCCGCATTAATTGTTACCACTACAGCAACACAGTAGCACCGTCCGCTGCCCTTAAAAGGGTAGCGGAACGCCAAACTTGGTAATTGGCGAACGGAATATTATTCATCGTATAACAGAATATGCCGTCCGCAGGACGACCCTAAAGCCATTTTTGCTTACTTTTTGGGGTCAGCAAAAAGTACGTCGCCTGCCGGGGCGAAACCCGGCGGTGTTGATTGTGAATTTGGTTGTCGAATTTATGCTTGAGGAATGTAATTAACTCTGTTCGGTCAGATAATAACACTCACCAGCTAAAGTAACCCGGTGTCGCGCCACCGGACTGCGCCATCCTTTTAGAGTTATCCAAAAGGATGCAAAACATAACCCGCAAGTTGTCTTGTCCTTCGGATTCCCTCCCTCCACTCGCTTACCCCGAGAAGCCCGTAAAAACTCGCGTGCCGCTCAAACAGTTTACGGGCAACCTTCTCGGTGACGCTCACTGCGTTCGGCTGCGACAAATAGGGGGAAAGCTGAGACCACCAACCCCAGGGCAAAACCAGAACCGTTTCGTATTAATAACTACTACTAAGGAACAAAGCAGCACCGTCCGCTGCCCTTAAAAGGGTAGCGGAACGCCAAACTTGGTAATTGACGAACGGAATATTATTAATCGTATAACAGAATATGCCGTCCGCAGGACGACCCTAAAGCCATTTTTGCTTACTTTTTGGGGCTGAGCAAAAAGTACGTCGCCAGCCGGGGCGAAACCCGGCGGTGTTGATTGTGAATTTGGTTGTCGAATTTATGCTTGAGGAATGTAATTAACTCTGTTCGGTCAGATAATAACACTCACCAGCTAAAGTAACCCGGTGTCGCGCCACCGGACTGCGCCATCCTTTTAGAGTCATCCAAAAGGATGCAAAACATAACCCGCAAGTTGTCTTGCCGATTGTATCCCCATGGGGGTTCCCTCACTCCACTCGCTTACCCCGAGAAGCCCGTAAAAACTCGCTGCGCTCAAACAGTTTACAGGTAACCTTCTCGGTTACACTCACTGTGTTTGGCGGCGACAAAGAGTGGAGCAACCAAACCTTAAAACAATTATTACTACCGGTATGTCGGCCATTTGCCGAAGTTTTTATTCTTACATTGAAAATGAAGATGAAAAACACTTTTGTTTATTTTTAGATAGTTAGAGATACGCAGTATCCATAGGATTATGATTGTCAAATGTAATGGGGGTGTGTAAGTTATTGAGGTATATTTAATCATTTGTTAGATACTGAATAGTTTCCCGCCGCATCAGTAGCGCAACCTGTTGCGTACAAGCCCGGTTAGCTTAGTGCATAATCGGATATTTATCGAATAGCCTGAGGAGGCTCGCTTGTTCTCTTCTCTAATTCTCAACATATCCGCCTTTGGCGTAGCAGCTCTGGTGATTGTCGTCGCTGGCAGCCAACTGGCTCGTCGTGCAGATAAGTTGGCCGACCAAACAGGGTTAGGCGAAGCACTTTTCGGGGTCTTACTCTTGGCTGGGGTGACCTCGCTACCCGATTTTGCCGCGACCCTGAGTGCGGCAATTGACGCCCGCCCCAATTTGGCTATGAGTAACGTCATGGGCAGTATGGCGGTAAATTTGGTGTTTCTTGGTGTGGCCGATGTTGTCTATCGCAAAGCCAACTTGGAGCACGCCGCTGCGTCCCCAGTCAATCTGATTCTGGCGGGAATGTTGATTGTGCTGCTGACTTTGCCGCTGCTCGCAATCATTACGCCAACTGTTACTCTGTGGAACCTGCATCCTATCACGCCAATTATTGTCATCGCCTACCTGTTCGGTTTGCACCTGATTCGGCGCACGCAAGCAAGACCTATGTGGTTCCCGCGCTTGACCATCCAGACAGTTGCCGATAAACCGAGCAAGCAGCACCATGGTTCCTCCTCTACTCTGTGGCTTGGCTTTATCGGTATGGCGGTGGTGACCGGTATGGCAGGCTGGGTTTTGATGGAGGCCGCCAAGGGGATAGCCGACCAAACTGGGATGTCCGAAACTCTAGTCGGTGGCCTGCTAACCGCTATGGCTACCTCTACGCCCGAGTTGGTGACCACCATCGTTGCCATACGCATCGGCGCTCTGACGCTGGCGGTCAGCAATATTTTAGGCACCAACTGCTTTAACATGCTTGTTGTCGCTGCGGCTGACGCGGGCTATGCTAACGGTTCCATCTACAATGACATGGCACCAGTGCAGATGATATGGGGCTTGGTAAGCATCCTGATGACCGCTATCCTGTTGCTGGGGTTGCTTTGTCGTGAGACCTATGGCATCGGCCGCATTGGCTTTGAAAGCGCTCTGCTCCTGAGTGTTTACGCTATAGCACTTATAGCCGTGGTGTTTATCACCTGACAATCCATACCAAGTGCTGTCATCGCCATGTGCTATAGGTTCTACAGCAACAATACTGAAGGACTGTTCCTAGGGCGGTAAATTATGGGGACAGCATATCTACATTTACATACTCAAAATTCATATCACGCTAATCAATAGCCCGAATTCCACCTATTATCCTTCCAGCTTATATCTTCCATTTTCCCCCGCAGAGTACAGCAGGTTTTTTAAAGCGCAGCCTCGCTGTTTGGGCGTCCGAGATGCCAAAGTGGTTATGTCGGCTGTTGCACGTGATTAATTTGACTTTTATTTAACATTGCTCCCATGTTTTTAACGCTATGATTTTAGAGAATATAAACAGAGACGTACCTCCTCACTGGATGCTTGTGGCACGATCTAACAGTGAGGGTGCAATATGGCATCATGTGCGCAGTGGTTACTTTGGGGAAGATGTTGGGATTATGGTTAAGCCGTTTGTGAGTAAAGAGATAAGTTGGTTACATTTTAACGAGCGCGTACTGCAGGAGGCTGCTGACCCTAGCGTGCCACTAATGGAGAGGCTGAAGTTTTTGGCTATATTCTCCTCAAATATGGATGAATTCTTTCGCGTGCGGGTGGCCACTTTGCACCGGCTGTTAAAAATCCGCAATAAAGCGATAGAGGTTATTGGACAGGACCCGCAGCAGATTCTCGATGAGATTCAGAAGATTGTGCTGCGCCAGACGGCGTGGTTTGAGGATATGTATCAACAGATACTCAAGCAGCTTGCTGATGATGAGATCTATCTGCTGCGCGAAACTGAACTTAATCAGGAACAGCGCAAATTTGCTCTGGACTATTTTCAGAAAAAAGTGCGCCCCTTTCTTGTGCCGTTGATGCTCACTAGCAAAACAGCACCACTGATGAAGGACTCTCCCATCTATTTAGCGGTCAGCTTGGTGCGCCGCGATAGCGGTGAGCCGGATCACGCTTTAATTCAAATTCCGGCCGATAAAACTGCGCGGTTTTTAATTTTGCCGCGCACAGGCAAGCGCGTCGATATTATCTTACTCGAGGATATTATCCGTCTTGGATTAGAGGAGATATTCTTCTATTTTGATTATGTCTCATTTAACGCTTATGTAGTTAAAATGACGCGTGATTCCGAACTGGATATGGACGATGAACGCTTCAAAACATTTCCGCAAAAGGTGCAGGATGGTTTAGCTAAACGCAAGAGCGGTAAGCCGGTGCGCTTTGTCTACGATCGGGAGATGCCTAAAACCTTTTTGCGCCATCTGCGTAAGCTGTTTGCCATCACCAGAGCAAGCTCCTGTATTCCCGGTGGGCGCTACCATAACTTTAAAGATTTTATCAATTTCCCTCACATTGATCGCCCAGGTTACTACTACGAGGATAATTTTCATCCTGCCGCCCATCCGGATATTAAACCGGGGAAGTCTATCCTCGACCACATCGGTGCGGGCGATCTTCTGTTCTATTTTCCCTACCACTCGTTTGAGCACTTTATTGACCTGTTGCGCGAATCGGCTATTGATCCGCGCGTTACCACCATACGTATGACGGTCTATCGCCTTGCGCGGGATAGCCAGATTGCTAATGTGTTAGTCAACGCGGCGCAAAACGGCAAAAAGGTTTTTGTGGTTGTGGAGCTGCAAGCGCGCTTTGATGAGGAGGCCAACCTGTTCTGGTCGGAGCGGCTGCGCGAAGAGGGTGTAGAGGTGGTGCATGGCTTGCCCAGTTTGAAGGTACACTCCAAGTTGTGCTTAATAACTCGGCATGAGGGCGATAAAAAGGTGCGTTATGGCTGTGTGGGCACTGGCAATTTTCATGAAGGAACGGCCAAGCTCTACACGGATCATCTGCTGATGACGGCGGATCAGCGTATCACTGCAGAGGTGCACAAGGTCTTTGAGCTGTTTAATAGTAAATATCGTATTCCTATGTTTCGCCACCTGATTGTGTCACCGTTTCAAACGCGCAATAAGATTCGTCGCCTCATTAAAGCTGAGATAAAAGCGGCAAAAGCTGGGCACGAGGCGTGGATGGATATTAAAATAAATAATCTCTCGGATCCTGAAACGGTTGGCTTGCTCTATGCGGCCAGTCAAGCTGGTGTGCACGTGCGCATTATTGCGCGCAGCATGTTTTCCGCTGTGCCGGGCCTGACTGGGGTGAGTGAAAATATTGCCGCAATAAGTATTGTCGATCGCTTTTTAGAGCACAGCAGATTCTATATATTCTGCAACGCCGGTAAGCCAGTGTACTTCATCGCTTCCGGCGACTGGTTGCCGCGTAATTTCGATCGGCGTGTCGAGGTGGCGGCACCGCTGTATAGCCCGAAACTACAGCAGCAGCTACGCGCTTGCTTTGATCTGCAGTGGCGCGATAACTGTAAAGCTAGAGTTTGGGATAAGGAGTTTAGCAATCAAGTGCGTCCGCGCAAGAAAAACGAAGAGCAGGTCAGAGCACAGCTGGCATTTATGACTAAAGCAAATTTTACTCACTAGATATAGATCGGCACTATTTTATATGGAAACTTTTGCAGCTATTGATGTTGGTTCAAACGCCGTGCGTTTGATGATTGCTCGGGTGGAGGTTAAGAGTGGCCGCCCTAGCGTACAAAAAGAGGTGTTTTTGCGGATTCCCCTGCGGTTGGGAACAGAGGTGTTTAGTCAGCAGCGCCTCTCTGCTACCGCCCAAACTAATCTAGTTAAAACTATGCTGGCTTTTCGCCAGATTATTGAGGTGTTTGCCCCGCAGAGTTATCGTGCCTGCGCTACCAGTGCCATGCGTGACGCCGAGAATGGTCTGGAGACCGTAGCAATGGTGGAGCGTGAGGCGGGTATAAAGCTGGAGGTTATTGATGGCCTGCAGGAGGCGATGGTGGTCTTTTCATCCCATGTGCAGGATAGTCTCGACCCCGAGCAGTGTTATCTGTTCATTGATGTTGGCGGTGGTAGCACCGAGCTGTTGCTCTATCGCAACGGCGAGATTCTCTGCTCTAACTCCTTTAATATTGGCACGGTGCGTATCCTGCACAACACCCTGAACCCTGCCGAATGGGACAAAATGCAACAGTGGCTGCACCAGCAGGTTAAGCCCTATATGCCCATTGCCATAGGCTCTGGGGGCAATATCAATCGCATTAATCGGATAGTCAAAAAAGATAGCAAGAAAATTATGAGTCGCTCCACCCTGAAGCGGATCTATACCCACCTCAGCGAATTAAGCATTGAGGAGCGGGTGATTCTCTATGGCCTAAAATCGGGGCGGGCTGATGTTATCGTCCCTGCCGGTAGAATCTATCTTTCTGCGATGCAGTGGGCAGGTATCGGGTCTATCCATGTGCCTAAATTTGGCCTAGTAGATGGTTTGATTATCCAACAGTACGAACTTTGGCAAAGTGGTAAGCAGACGCAAAAACAACCCTGAGTTGGACAAAATCCTTGATTGATCACCAGCTCTAACTGGTGGTTATTACTATGTAATGAGATGATAGGTGGTGTTATGCATTTGGATGTTAGGAATCAACCCGATGCCATGCGGGATTATCTGCTGTGTATGGAAAATGGCGAGAAGCATTCGCGTGAGGTAATGCAGGAGACGTTGGCCGAGATAATAGATAATCGGCTGCTGACGCCCTGGTTTCAACCCATTGTCGATCTTGCCAATGGATCGATTATCGGTTATGAGGCTCTAGTGCGCGGGCCATCTGATTCTGCCCTGCATTCGCCAGGTAATTTGTTCAACGTTGCCATGCAGACAAATCGCCTCATTGATCTGGAAATGTTGTGCCGAGATGTCAATATTGAAGGGTTTTCCCGTCTCAAATTGGCCGGTAAGCTGTTTTTAAATATCAGCCCGCGAGCGCTGTTGGAGCCAGGGTTTCCGAATGGCTTTACCATTTGCAAACTGCAACAGTACGGTATTGATCCCCAAGATGTGGTGATAGAGTTGACGGAAAACTTCCCTATTCTCGACACCTCGGTTGTATGCAATGCCCTGAGCCACTATCGCAATGCTGGGTTCAAAGTGGCCCTTGACGATCTCGGCTCAGCCTATGCCGGTTTGCGCCTGTGGGCCGAACTGAAGCCCGATTATGTCAAGTTTGATAAGTACTTTATCCAGTCGATCAATCGCGATAAGAGCAAGAAACGGTTGGTCAAATCATTGCAGGAGATTGCGGTAAACGACGGTTGCCAAACTATCGCTGAGGGGGTTGAAACGCTTGAGGAGTACTACGTAGTACAGTCGCTAGGAGTCACCTTGGGGCAGGGCTACTATTTCAGCCGACCATCGGCCTCGCCGCCACAGCAGATTCCTGCCAATATCCTCATGGCGCCTAAGGATAAACAGCTTTATGCCAGACTCAAGTGGCGCTCAGAAACTGTCGAGCATCTGATAACCACCGTGCCGACACTTACACCGGAAACCTCGCTTAAAGTTGTTGGTGATCTGCTCGAGCGCATGCCAGAACTGCTGGCAATTCCGGTTGTGGATAGAGATAAGATTTGCGGCATGGTGCATCGGTATCAGGTGATGAATATTCTGGCGAGTCGCTATGGGCGCGATCTGCGCGGTAACAGTCCCATTACTGAGATTATGCAGGAGTCTCCCCTGTGTATTGACAAGGATATGCCGATAGAGAAGCTGAGCCAGATGATCACCAACGACAATACCTGCCAAACCAGTAATCAGTTTGTTATTACCGCCAACGGCATCTATGCTGGAGTGGGTCTGGTAACCGATCTGCTAAAGAAGATAACCGATCTGCAAATTCGCAATGCCCGCTACGCTAATCCTCTGACGCAATTGCCAGGTAATGTCCCGATTAATGAGCACATTGCCAATTTATTACATGACCATACCTCATTTACCTCGTGCTATTTTGATTTGGATAATTTTAAGCCATTCAACGACCTGTATGGTTACGGCCGTGGCGACATGGTTATTTTGCTGTTAAGCGAAATTTTGCAAAATATGTGTAATCCCGAGTGCGATTTTATCGGTCATGTCGGTGGCGATGATTTTATTGTAGTTTTTCGTAGTGAGGATTGGAAAAAACGCTGTCATGCCATGCTCGATGATTTTGCCAGGCAGGTGGTGGATCTCTACGATGAGGAGCATCGTCTTGCCGGTGGTATTGATGCCAAAGATCGGCGCGGTGCAAATACCTTCTTCCCCATCGCCAGTGTCTCTGTTGGCGCGACCTTCTACGATGGACACTGCAGCGTATGCACGCAACATGATATTGCTTACCTCTCTTCTGAAGCTAAAAAACAGGCTAAAAAAATCGTCGGCAACTCGCTGTTTGTCAATCGTCGGCAATGCAATCAAATTGATTAAACGCTAAAATTGACAAATATTTAGAGTTTTCTTCAAGAATTATTCGGCTCGTTTTCCTATAAGTTCCATATCGTTAATCTAGGTGTGGAGCTATTTTTTTAATGAAAATTAAAACAAAATTATTGACGGCGGTGTGGTTAACCATTGTATTGCTAGTTATTATTGCGGCTACCGGAATTTTCAGTACCTCTGCGCTAGTAAAAAAATTAACCGCATTTAGCTACTGGTCAGATATAGATAAGCTCACCAGCGCCGAAGTGACGCAAAATTATCTATTGATGGATACTCTGGCCACCGCTTTTCGGGAAAATCCTACCAGCGAAAACCTGTCTGCATTTAATAGTGCCTATGTTTACGCGCAAAATGGTCTGGATAAGTGGAGCAACCTCGTAGCTGCGCGACCGGCAATGGCAGCTATTGGCGCGCAATTAAAAGATCACCTGGTACGCTATCAGACTGATATGACGCAGTATGCGCAACTGGTTAATAAAAAAAAGAGCTTGAAGCACGATTGTGACGAGTTGATGGAGAGCCTGTTTATTGATCTTAATGTGGCCATGGGGGTGCAAATAGATCGCGGCAGAGCACGGGCGCGCTCGCACCAGGATTTTGACGATATGCGGCGCTGGAATCGCATCTACACCGCGATGAATGAGCAGGTTATTGTCAACGCATTAAAGCTGCAGACAGCGCTACAAGACTTTTTTTATGCGCGTACAACCCCATCTTATATTCTCCTTACCGAACAGTTGGCGGCGTTGGAAATGGGCATTGATCAGTGGCGGCAAACCTTCACCGGGCAAGCTGAGCTAGAGGTTACCGGTCGTGAAATTTTTGACTATATAGCCAAACTAGCGGGTATCTTCTCTGCTATTAGAGCTAACGATAAACAGAATTTTACCCTCACCGATCAAATGCAGCAGACCTTAGTGCAGATATCTACGAGTGTAAATGGTTGTATGACTGAGATCGTGGCGCCGAGCAAGGCCGCAGCGCTAACTCAAGCACAGCAGATCAAAACCCACGCGGTGTGGGTGCTTAACTTGATAGCTATTTCTTCCATCTTTATCGCACTTATTGCCGGAACACTCTTCACGCGAAATATTGCTGTGCCCATTGTCAAAACAACCGCCATGATTAATGATTTAGTTAGAGGGCGCGTAACCCAAAGGCTTAAGTTAACGAGACGAAGAGACGAGATCGGACAGATGGCCGCTAATCTGGATGATTATGCCGATAATATCGAACATGAGTTGATCCCTGCACTGCAGGCTATGGCTAACGGTGATCTGAGCGTAAGTGTGCACCCAGTGGATGAAAACGATCAGTTACGCAGCGCCCTTGCCACCTTGGGGCACGATCTGAACTCGTTAGTTGGCGAAGTTAATTCAGCCAGTGGACAAATAAAATGCGTCAGCGCTCAGGTTTCAGATTCTAGCCAGGGCCTCTCACGAGGGGCAACTGCTACCGCGGCGTCGCTAGAGGAGATCAGCAGCTCCATGCAGCAGATGACGGCTCAAGTAGAACAGAGTGCGTGCAATGCCGCAATGGCCAAGCAACTGGCCGCAGAAACCAGTTGTGAGACCGCTAAAAGTAGCCAACACATGGCTGCCATGATTGAAGCTATGGACGAAATAGATGTAGCTGGGCAGAGTATTGGTAAAATAATCAAGGTAATTGATGAAATTGCTTTTCAAACCAATTTGCTCGCCTTAAATGCGGCAGTAGAGGCCGCGCGCGCCGGACAGCAGGGTAAAGGTTTTGCCGTTGTCGCCGAAGAGGTGCGCAGCTTGGCGGCACGCAGTGCCAAGGCGGCCAGCGAGACAGCAGCGTTGATAGAGGGTTCTGTGGTTATAACCAATAGAGGCTCACAGGTTGCCAGTGATACCGAAAACGCCCTAGGTGATGTAGTTAAATCGATATCTAAAGTTAATGATCTGGTCTCAGAAATAGCCATGTCCACCCAAGAGCAGGCTGAGGGCATTGCGCAAATCACTGTTGGACTCAGCCAGATAGATCAGGTGGTACAACAAAATACGCTATCCTCAGCAGAGTCGACGGCGATTGCCCAAGAGTTGAGGAATCAATCAGCGCAAATGCAGGATTTGTTAGGTAAGTTTGTGCTAAATCAGGAGCAGCATGCTTACCTTGGACAAGGGTAAACATTGGAGCCCAACTAAAAAATGTATGGCGACGAAAAATGGGAAGAAAATATTTCTTAAATGTTCATCTAGAAAATTAAACTATCGAGTGCAAGCAAGAGTGCAGCCCCAATATGCGTAAACTGATGGTGTCGCTTCAAAAGCGTTATCTATATTTTTTAGTAAACAGCTGGCTCGTGTTCGATTAAAGTTGTGCTAACGATTCTGTTGCCGGAGCTGTCGTATAAAGATAAGAGCATTGGCAATGGTATGGATTTTGGAGGTTTTGCTGGGTGTGGTAGTGTATGAAACTACCGTAAGGTGTCCTTGGAACTCTCTAAAACAGTTATTATTTGCCGACAAACAGCGGATAGCCAGCCTCCTGCCGTTTATATAGTGTTTAGTAATGTGCCGACGCTTAATATTATAAGCGCTAAGCTAAATCAAGTTCGTGTTTTCTAATTTCATCAACCAAAGATTGAACTTTGGGCAACAATTTCTGATATGGTCGACACCGATTTTTTTTAATATGCGATGGGCATGAGCATTAACGCTATTACCCTTTTTATAGCTGGGATAAAGCGCTTGGATACGTTTTGAAGGTGCAGTTTGAGGGGAGTTGTTTATGTTTTCGCATCCACCACATTCTTCTACTATGGCATTAAATTCTTCTTCAAGACCATCGTTCTGAAATACTTCTGCCATTTCTTTTGGTCCAGAGAATAAAAGACTTTCTATTTCGTGTAGTTGCACATAGGGGATGAACTTCTGCGGGTTGAGTGTAGATCCTAATTTTTTGGCAATACTATGTGTTATTGCATTTCCGATGATATCGGGAATTTCTTCTAATGGTTTATTGGCACACTCTTCTAATCCTGGCCAATCAGGTGTAAGGCCGTAGTAATCAAATAACATCGTGATTACGCTAGAAGGTTCTTGTCTAATTAATGCAATTATTTCCTTTTCTACCGTAGAAAATTTATTGCCGCCTTTGTGCCCTGGTTTTCCCACAATGCGTGGATATAAATAGATCCCCTGAATTGCCATATAAGGATTAATTACTTGATCAATAATAGATCGTTCGGTTTGCCCCTCAACCAGTAAAAGCACTCTACTCATGTGAAGGGCCTCCATCAAAAATATTTTTTTGCCAAAGTTCACCTAAAGTAAAATCATCAATCCAACTTGAAAGCTCATTTTCGCTTAATTGAATAAACTGTGAAGCCCCTTTGACTCTATTGACAACTATAACTTCGGACGGTTCAAAGTAATCAAGAAGTGTTGCTGATTGGGTAGAAACAATTATTTGTGTGCGCTCAGAAGCATTGTGAATTAACCCTGCTAAAACATTGAGAGCATATGGATGAAGACCTAATTCTGGTTCATCTATAACAATCGTTGATGGTGGATTCGGTTGTAGCAATGCTGTGGCAAGACAAATAAAGCGAATAGTTCCATCGGAGAGTTGTGATGGTTGAAAAGGATAACCGGTTCCTTTTTGTTGCCATTCTAGGCGAATTACGCTTATTGATCCTTTTTCTTCTGGCTCAAGAAGAAAATCATCAAAGTATGGTGCTATCAGCTGAATCGTTTCCTTTATTTGGTCATAACATTGAATATGTTTATTCTTAATATGTAGTAAAAAAGCTGCAATATTTGAAGCATCAGGGTTTAATTCTCTCCAATCGCGAATCGAATGTTCCCGCCGCATTGGTGCTGTCATGCTTGTATCGTGAAAATGATAAACAAGCCAGCTTGAAACAGCATCATATACATATGCTTCTGGTCCTTTATAGTTACCCCACTTAGATTTTTTATTTTTCCATTTTTTTAAATCTGATTCAAAATCACCAGTGCTATGTATTTCCCAGCTGTTGCTTGAAATATACGTGGTTTCTTCTCGTTTAACCATCAACTGAATCGACGCAGTTGGTGCTAATGTGAATTTATATTCATTTTGGCCAAAAAAAAGATGGGCGTGAATATTGGGAGTTTCTTTAGGCCCTCCAAAAAAGAAACAATCTGCCCCACCATTCTCTGTTACAAAATTTTTGAGACCTTCATCAGACATTGCCCGTAGCATACGGAAAAAAGATACTAAGTTGCTTTTACCTGCACCATTAGCACCTACTATCACATTGAGATTATTGAGTTGGATATCTAGAGAACGAATAGATTTGTATCCACTTACTTGCAGTCTATCTAAGGGTGATCCCATGTATTCTCCATCTTTAATAACTGTGATAATTGACCAAGAACCAACTAGGCTGATTGCTTTCTTTATCGATTGAAATTATCATCACTAATAGTGATATGGCAATGATAACAACAATTGATTCTCTTGTACCAACAAAGCTTTAGACAAAATATGATAGAACAAAGTAGAACTAACAAACAATTGACACTTATCCTAATTAATTCCTAGTTTATCATCCCCCCCTAGGTTAAACATCTAATCAGAGCTCGGTGCTGTGTGCGCTCGTGCCATCTGCTAAATGGGTTATGAACCAGAAATCTAGAGAGGATTGCTCTGATCCGCCTGGTTTTTTCATTCCGCCTGGGCCACCGGATTTTCCATCAGCGCCACCGGGGCCGCCGGACATGCCACCCCGACCACCACCATCTTCTTCTCCTCCTGACTGTGCAGGTCGTTGCGCAGGTCCAGCAGACATTTGTGCCTGTTTGGTTTCCAGACCGATACCGAGGGTAGCAGAGAGAGGAATTGCCTGTAGAAACAGCTTATTGGCGGACAGCGGTATCTTTATCTCATAGATAAGTCCTGCTTGCTGGGTGCCAAGCGCTATAGAAATTTCAAAACGATTTTTAGAAACCGCTAAATCGCCGAAGGTGTTTTCTCCGAGCACGAGTTTAAAGCGATCATTACTTTGCGGTGGCCTGTCATCTCTGGAGTGTTGCTCCATTTGTGGTTCTATGCCCTGTTCTGGGCGTCCACCACCAGAAGGGTGATTTTTGGGCGCTAGCGGAAAGCTGATACCCAATGATTTCTCTTTTTTTCCACTCTGGTCCAGCCAAACGGTCAGACCACCATGGCGAATCTGTTGCTGCAGCTGTCGATCATGGGTTGTCAAACGCAGATAGAGAAACTCCTGGTCATTGCACAGGGCTATGCCTAGTGGTGGCTCTTCCAAGTGGTAATATGCAACTCTTTGCCAATCCTCCGGTTTGCCGTCGATAAAAATATCATCCTGCCTCCAGGAACTAGCAAACTCAGTTTGTCGACATCCGGGTAAAAGCAAAAGGGGTAACAGCATAAAAATGAAAATATGGATGCGGCAATCTTTAGTCATGGTGTTCTCCATCTGCGAAAAATCATTAATCGAGCCGTTGTTGATGGAGGCATAGTAGAATAGGAATATGGAGCAAATAAGGAAGAAACGAAAAAGTAAAATAGCTGTTAGCTGGGCTAACATATTTAAAAGATTACTCGCGAACTTGCGCTTAATTTAAGATTTGGCTTTTGTATGGGAATTGTGGAGACTGATTCCTTTTCATCGGAGGAGTGATAACTATCATTGGCTAAAGTGCCCCGGTGACGCGGCAGACTATGTTTAGTTAGCTGCGCCACCTTGTAGGATATAATTTGCCGCTATAATCAATGATTTCAAGCAATTGGCGTAATGTAGTACTGACTAGAGATTCCCTCTATATCATGATGATAATAGAAGCAGTTAGGATCAGAGTTTTTTATATCTTCTATCAACTGAGGTAACTCTTCCTGCGTAACGATCGTTCTTACCATCCAAAAAAGATCTCCACTACGCCCACCGATCCCCTCCTGAATTGTGTATGTTCGGTGAGTTAATGCATTGGTGATAGCTTCTCCAACGAGTTGGTGTTGCTTGGTGACGACCGCGACCATGGTAATTTTGAATTTTTGATAGAAGTTATTGAGCGTTTCGGCAGAAGCAAAAATATAGATACAGGTATACATCAGGGTGTTGATGACGGTCTCAAAATCACCTGTCTTCAAAAAGTCCATGATCAAGCCAAATGAGGTTGAAACTATAGCCGCAAATACTGCAATCAAGCCAACTGGCTTTAAATATTTCATAGCGAAATAGGCACCAAGGATATCCTCATCCCCAGTAGAACTTCTATTTTTGAAAGCAAGCGCTTTAGCAACGCCTGCTAATAGTCCACCAAATATTACCAAGATAATGCGTTCGTTCTGTGGTTCTGGTTGGGCAAATTCAAGTTCTGGTAAGAAGGTTAAGGCGAGGACAACAGTTGCAACAACGATCAAAGAGCGAAAAGCAAAAATACGACTAACTCGTACAAAAGCGAAAATAAGCAAGATAGTTTGGAAAAATAGGTACAGACCGATAAACAACCAATAACTATCAAAATAATAGGATAGCGTAGAGGCAATACCTTCTGTACCGGTCAAAATGACCTTGGATGGAAACACAAAATATTTCAAGGCAACCGCGTATAGTGCACCAGCAATAACTGTCATTAAGTATTCAAGGAAATGTTTTTTGCTGAACATTTTTTTCATTATTTTTTCCCGTGCTAAAGGTCATTGGTACAAATTGGTTTTTGTCTAAAATATGGTTACCAGCACAACACAATAGCAATTAAAAGTCCAGGGAGGGAACCTCTCCCTGGACAGTCATTTTTGTTATCAATAAATTAAGCTGCAAACTTATCCAATAGCCAGATTATGAAACCTATAAGACCTGCTGCAGTGGCCATTTTTATCCCTATGATAATTTGATCATTCAAAGAGTATGTCTTCGGTGAATAATCTACGCCCTGCTGAGGAGTCGGTTGGCTTTCCGTTTCTGGCAACACGAAATCACTCTTTCGCATAAAACCTCCATTGCTCACGTTCTTTATTAAGTTAGATAGTAATAATGCTCAAAACTTATCTTTAGACGTTGAAGCAAGGAGGGGCTCGAATGGGTAATGATCGACGCTCTGCACATTGTGCACAACGTTCAATATAATGAGGGTTGTGAGGTGTAGACACTCTGTATAGATAGAATGAAATCTGAACAAAGGTTAGAGCGTCTTCGAAAAAACTCTTGGAGGAATTGTTTTTAATTGGCCGAATGTAGTTACTGGTACTAAATAAATTATCAGCTGAGACCTCAGAGAGAAAAACAGCTCTTAGATTGTCTGACGAGCATTCTTCCACGGGGGGAGGATAGCCAGAAACTACAGGCAGAAGGCAAACTACGAGTAGCAAAGCAACAGCATAACGATATATTTTTCTTACACTTAAAACCATTCAGCCCTCTACAACTATTGCTCGTAGCTCAATTTTTTCACCTTATTGCGTATCTTAGCAGAGACTTGAAAGGGTAACCGCATAATTCGGATACAATCAAACACTAAGACAAAAGAAAAATGGGGACAGGTCTTGAATGGCAATATTTTAGCTTAGAAGAAGCTGCATATTGCTTGCGAACTTGCGTTTAATTTAAAATTTGGTTTTGAAGAGGAGTTGCGGAATGTAATCAATATTGCGAAAAACTCGCTGTGTTTAGCGCTGATAAATTGTGGATTATGACAGAGTTGTCCTCTGTGCCGCGGTAACACGCCGCTTGAGAGCGTAGAGAAGGATTCGATAGAGAATAGGCAAGCTGATTGCGCTGGCAAGTATCCATAATATCAGCGCTTGCAAGTTTGCCAGCCATAGTCGATCTAGCACCTGAAGGGGCGAATTGGTAAACTGTTGTAGCAACAGTGGATCAAGCAGGGTGGCTGAGCTGAACAGGTGGTTGGCGGTTGCAAAAAAGGGAACAAACAGCACTATTTGCAGCGGATAGGCGGCATAGTTGGCCAGCTGTAGTAGTGGATGGCTCAGGTGCCAGCGCCAGCCAATAAAAATACAGATTAGGCTACTGCCACACACCAGAGGAATTATCCCTAGCAGTAGGCCAATTGTGAGGCTAAGGGCAATTTTTTCTGGGCTAAGTCCTTGCTTACCGGCACGCTGTACAGCTAGTTGGAGCCGTGCTCTTAGCATTAGATCCGGCTATGGTGGACATAGAAACTTAGTCTGGATCCAGTCACTGAACTTTTGCCAGTATACCAGAACAGTAATAACCATACCCCCTGCACCGATAAAATGATTGTTGGGTTCCACAGTGCCCGCACGCCGCTGGTTATTTGTGGTAAGACGCTTATGGTGGAAGATAGCAGGACGCTGACAAGTATTACATACAGCATGCCGATTACCCCCATCCACTGATAGACGCTGAATGCTTGATCGCCGCGATAATCGGCGCGCAGAGTCTCCGAGTAGATGCTCCAGCCTTGGGTAACCAGGGCGGTGAGTAAAAAAGCGCTGCGGTAGTTGGCGCTGAGGAATAGCAGCGTGCCCACCAAGGCGGCAGATACATACAGCATGGCGGTTAGCGCCTGTATCGGTACGACTGGTTGCCCCATGAGGCCGCTGGCATAGCTGATTTTTTTGGTTTTACCGTAAAAAACAAAGTTGAAGTGGCTGAATAGCAGGCGCCCAACTGTGCCGCATTGGTGGATAGGTTTGCCGTAACAGCAGCCAAAGCTGATGCAGGCCAGGCGGCCGAGACCTTCCCCCATCGCGTAGGCAATTCCTAGTGCGGCCAGAGTTGGTATGGGGGGGAGACTATTGGCTCCAGCAACCATATTGCCGATAATGATGAGTAATGGCGCGCTGATGATGCCTACGAATACGGCCCCGCCAACAGTAAAAGTGTGCGCCTTGCCCTCAACTATAGCGGCGACTATGCGTGACGCCGGTACACATACTCCTAGCAGTGTAAAGGCCAGCATCAGCAGGGAGCTCAGTGCTACCTGAATAGATTGCAGCAAAATGACCAGCATCAGCAGCGCCATTACGTAGGCATTGGCAGTCAAAAAACCATAGTAGGTGAAATTCACCCCCTGCCACTGACCATCGTTCTGGCGTTGGGTTGGTACTGCTGCCAGCACTTGCCAACGCTCCCGAGGAAGATATTTGCACCCTAAGGCCAACATTGCCGCACAGAGCAGCGCCAAACTCGCAACAAACATAAGGTTACTGACTATCATTGTAGATCCCTCAAGTTGGAATATTTATCGTTACGTACCGCTATCGTCGAGCGCACTGTCACCTCGGTCTCCACTAGTGGCTGATCAAAGCCCTGACTGAAGCGGCTAAACACATCTTGACGCTGCTGATTGGCGAGCAGATCGTCACAAAAACGAATGCGGTTTTTTTCAAACAACAGGACATCGGTGCTGCTGCCTGGACGAAATAGGCTTTTAGGCTGGCCTTGGCGCAACATGGTTCCTGAGCGCTGTTCGACTACATTGTTATAGCCCTCCTGTTCGGTGTAGCACGGGTAGATATCCCCTATCATCAGGGCAACTACTTCGATCATGGCGACTAGCCCAACTTGGCTGCCGCCGTCTACATCGGTATCAATGATGGTAACCACACGGCGATTCTTCGAATAGGGCGTCACCTCTTGCACCACTGCGCCGGGATTGCAGGCGTGATAACTGTGCCCCAATTCATAATAGTCACGGATGATCCCTGTTACCGGTACATGGTTGTAATGATATTTATCTGGTGTCAGACGAAATATGGCGAAATCACTATCTGCGAAGCATTCTAACCACCTGTGCTTGGTGTGGCCGAGCAGGTCGGTAAAGGTGAAAAATTTGTCTTTTAAGAAGAGGGGGTGTTGATTACATAGTGTGCCGATCACCATGCGGGAGTCGGCAGGGGAGACCACTGCGGCATTGGCCGCCATTGGACGACAGCGCCAGTAGCAAATTTTGCGCTCAAATATTTTCCGCGCACAGGTCAGTGTGGCTGGATTGTCGAGGCACTCGTCTAGATTAACGCCACATTTTTCTAAAAACTGTTTTTGTCCGCTAAATTTATACAGGGCATCAAGGTCGTAGTTGATGGTAGCTAGCCATGCGGAGGCCCGTGGACTAGTTAGGGCGGTAAAAAGTTGTGGTGCCCACTCTCTACAGGGGTGGTACATCCAGCGCACCAGACGATCAGCATATAGCTGCTCGGTGCGCACCTTGGTGCTAGCTCGCTCGATATATTGATGTAACATCTTCATGGCAACTGTCCTTATTGGACCGGTTAATTGGGCTAAAGTTCATTTGCGAATGGCTGTCACAGTGAGCACTGAGCAACACCAGATTGATTAAGCGTAAGTTGTCGGTTTCAGCGCTGGTGCCATTTGTAACCGCAGTGGTGAGTTGGTTATAGGTGGAGCGTAGATCGCCGCCGTGGCAGATGGAGTTCAGCGCCGTGCGATAGTGCTGATTGTGCGCGGCTAACTTTTCCAGAACTGGTAACTCTGCGTGCAACAGTTGTAGTGCCTCGTTCAAGTGTTGTTTACGCAGGGTGGTACGATAAAACTCCTCAGCTGCGGCATTGAATTCTGCTGCGGGAACCTGTAACGGAGTTTTGCCACCTAGGGTGGCCATAATTCCTTGAGTAAGGCGGCCAGCAACAGAGTATTCCTGCGGTGATTCAATGCGCAGGCGCAGGTTGCGCAGCATGTCATGGCAACCGATCTGCTCAATTAGTTCAGCGCCGTCCTGCTCTAGTACGCGCAGCAGCGCCAAGCAATACTCCTGATGATAAACTCGCATATAACCATGATAGCGCCGACTATGGCGCACACCCTGTGCCTGCTTGAGGATGTGGCGCAAAAAACGGTTGCGGGTAGTGCGTTTAATAAAAAAGGTGGGTAGACCCAAGGCGTGACCGAAAAATATCTGTCGGCGTTCACTCTCGACGTTGGGGTTGTCGGGGATGTGGCGGTGATCAAATTGTCCAGCGGCCATATACTTGAAGGTTAGAGCGGTGATCAACTGCTGAAGCGTAGTTGCCGCGCCCATATCAGCGATAAACTGGCCAAACAGACTGTAGTGGCGTCCTTCAAAGCCACTGAAGTTCATGCTGGAATATTCGCGGATTTTGAAAAACTGATACAGCGACATGCGTGCATCAAAAGCGCCCATGGAATCGAGATCATGGAGCAGCTTGTGTTGATTGCCCAGTTGACCATTGAGGGCCGGACTCTCGGCGGTGCTTAAAAAGCTGACCGGATAATCGACCAGACGAAAATCGGGAACGAAGTCCCCCTTTAAGCCAAAAATACGGCTTAAGGGGCGGTCGATCCAATCTGGGCCAAAGGGGGTGATTCTGCTGCCCAATAGTTTCAGGTTGCTCTTGTTGCGCCAGCGCCGCCACAACATGCGCAGGTGGGTAAAATCTAACTCGTGAGCCAAAAATCCCAGCGCCTTTTCCGGATGAAAATCTGTAAACCCCAGACGGTAGGGGGCGGCACTGTAGTTAGTGGCAAACAGGGGCAGAAAGTGTTCCTGCATTTTGATCGATAGGTCGCCACAATACTTCTCCTCCCTAGCGCCAAAAAGAGTGCTGTCCTGCTGGCGGTAGGTGCTGAGAATGTTGCTGCCTAGGCTGATATGGGCACCGTTGTTAGCCAAGCTGATGTTGGACATGTTGGGCAAGACCACCAGGTTAGTGTTTATGATGCCGGCTTCGCGCAATTTGGCTACGGCATTGAGCTGGCTGCGGCTGAGCACTTGATGGCACAGGTGCATGTATTGGTGCTTATCCTCGCCGCGATCCCAACCTGACAGGCATGGACTCATAAACAGCTCACGATAAAAAGAGTCGGAGATCATCTCGTTGAGCTGCTTTTGCCGTTGTGGCGGGTGCGGGGCACAGTATACTGGGCTTGTTGACCACTTTGCAGCAGACCGAATTTGTGGTTGGCGTAGTCAACCAGCAATTGCGTTAGCAGAAAGCGCTTGGCAGTTTCGCGCGCTAAGGCATTGCCCTGACCACCCTGAGGAGAGAGATTGACGACGTGAAAGGAGAAGGTCTCTGGTGAGGTGTTATCGTTGAGGTAGTGGTTTTGGAGTTTATTGGCGGTTTGCACTAGCAGTGGATCAAGCTGCGGTTGACAGCCTACGACCTCTGCCAAGGCTAGTTTAATCAGATAGCTGATAGGCAGGCGCACCTTTTCATTATCCTCTGCATCAAGATAACAGAAGCGGCTGGCATCAGAGCGTGTACCCGAGCGTGGATTTTTTTTGTCGATCAACAGATCTTGGTCTAAAACCCGCTGCGCATTCCTACTCAAGCGCTTGCGCTCTAAACGTACCCAGCTATTTTCCCACACCCTGTGCTGGTTGGATAAAAATGCGCGCAGCTCTTCTACATGTTTCTCTGCCATCTCTCCGGCGTGGGCGCGTTTGATCAGATTGGCAAAAAAACGCGAGTTTTCGATGGTCTGCGGCAGATCAACATTGCTAGCTGACCCAATAACAACAGCCTGTAGTTCGCTTTCGCTGCCCGCGGTTACGTCATACGCACCAAAGGGTAGTTGTCCATCGTGCTCTTGAGCTATGGCGGCAAACAGGCGGGGCAGATTGGGTCTATCAGTGTTACTCTTTGCTGTTGCTGTATTCATTGAGTTTGGCAGGATCTGCAAACATCTGTTCTGCATAATTAACTCCACATTTTTGTGCGTTGTTGACCTACAGAATAGTGCCTGAGTTTTGTGGGGGAAAAGTGGTCAGAATGTCAGAATAAAGTGAAATTTGGCCCTCGGTCGCGCAGTTATGTTGCCTGTGCTTCAGGCTGCGGTGCAGAATATGGGTGACGATTGGCGCTAACATTGTTGATTAGCACAGTTGTTCTTCCGTGTTTTATCTCTTGAAAACCACGGATATGCTGCTTATATTTCCCCCGAAAGGGTAAATCATGGTATTTTCTGTGGCGTTCTGGTGCTGAGTATAAAAATAAAGGATTAAAACTATGTTGAATAATGTAAAGACAGTGGCCTTGATGGCGGTGTTGACTATTCTGCTGATGGCGGTTGGTGGTGCTCTTGGCGGACGCGGCGGAGCGATTTTCGCTCTGATTATCGCGGCAGTTATGAACATTGGCTCCTACTGGTTTTCCGATAAAATTGTTATGCGCATGTACAAAGGGCGTGAGGTGTCTAGCGGCCCGCTGTATGATGTGGTGCAAGAGCTATGCAGTCGCAATCAGCTGGTAATGCCGAAGGTGTTTGTTATTCCTGAATCGACCCCAAATGCTTTTGCGACTGGCCGCAATCCGCAGCATGCGATAGTTGCGGCTACTGAGGGGATCATGAATATCCTCAGCCGCGAAGAGTTGATGGGGGTAATGGCTCACGAGATGTCCCACGTAAAGCATCGGGATATTTTGATAGGTTCTATTGTGGCTACTCTGGCTGGTGCTATCTCCTACATGGCGCAGATGGCGCAGTGGGCGGCGTTGTTTGGTGGTTTTGGTGGTAGTGACGATGAAGAGGGGGGCAGTAATATCTTTGTGTTAATCATCACTATGATCTTTGCGCCGCTTGCCGCTATGTTGGTACAGATGGCGGTGTCGCGCTCGCGTGAGTTTGCTGCTGATCGCGGCGGAGCTATCCTGTGTGGTAATCCGCACTACTTGGCCAGCGCCTTGCGTAAGCTCGAAGCGGCTAACCATCAGCGGCCCATGCATCATGTCAACGATGCTACGGCGCACATGTTTATTGTTAATCCACTGTCGGGAAAAGGGTTGCAGAGCCTGTTCTCTACCCATCCGCCTATGGATGAAAGGGTGCGCCGCCTTGAGGCGATGGCCTAGTAATAGCGATGGAGTTTGGCAGTGTCATCTGGCGCTGAATGAGTAATAATTGCAGGGGGCGTGTTTACCATGTCCCCTGTTTTTGTTTTGCCTGTAGCTGGTCGTGGCAGGATTAAGGTAGTTAGAAAGTGGCTAAAAAAAAGCAAGTGTGTCTTAACGATGCGCGCACAATAGCTTATGAGGTGTTGCTGCGTGTGGATCAGGGAGCCTACTCTGATCTGGCGCTGGATGGTATTTTGGCAACGCTTCCGGATCTCGATGTGCGTGAGCGCAGTCTGGCTACGGAGTTAGTCTATGGCGTGTTGCGCCGCCGCGCTAATCTGGATTTTATCCTCAGTGCTTACAGTCGTCAGCCCATAGCAAAATTGGAAATTCAGGCGCTGTGGCTGCTACGCTTAGGTACTTATCAGCTGATCTATCTGGACAAGATTCCGCAACATGCTGCAGTGAATAGTACCGTAGAACTGGCGCGTAAACTGGGTTTAGAGCGTATTACCGGGCTGATCAATGGTACTTTGCGGACTATGATGCGGGAACCGCAGCGGGTACAATGGCCTACGCAAGATAGGCCGCTAGATTGGCTGATGCATAAGCTATCGCTGCCGCGCTGGTTGGCGCAACGCTGGCTGAATGAGTTTGGCGCTGAGCAGGCGGGGGCGCTAGCGCAAACCCTGTTGCAGGTGCCGCCGACCACGCTACGTGTTAATACCCTCAAGTGCAGTCGTGACGAGTTTATGGCTCAGCTTGAAGCTGCTGGTTTGGAAGCACGAGCTACCCATTACGCTCCCGAAGGGGTAGTGATCGAACGCGGTCATCTGCGCGCGGTGCCAGATCTTGATCCAGAACTGTATCAAATGCAGGATGAGGCCAGTATGCTGATTGCCCATCTGCTACAAGCTCAACCGGGCGATAAGGTCGTAGATGTGTGCGCGGCTCCCGGTGGCAAAACCACACATGTGGCTGCATTGACTAAGAATCAGGCGACAATAACGGCTTTGGATCTGCATGAAAAACGCTTAGCTCTGCTGCAGCGCAGTGCCGAGCGCTTAGGGGCGGTGATCGAGACCGCGCCATGGGATATGACCCAGCCGTGTACCCTGTTTCCCCGTGGCAGCTTTAATCGCGTGCTGGTAGATGCACCCTGCAGTGGCCTTGGGGTGTTGCGGCGCAACCCCGAAGCGCGCTGGCGACGTAGTGAGGCCGATGTTGTTCGTTTGGCTAAATTGCAGAAGCAGATTTTAGCTAATGCAGCACAATTGGTCGCCCCAGGTGGGCTGCTGGTGTATTCTCTCTGTACTACAACCGCTGAGGAGTCAGTTGATGTAGTTGCCGAGTTCTTGCAGCAACACGCCGAATTTAGTCAAGAGGATTTACGCTCAATGGCACCACAACACTGGCAGGAGCTGTTCAATGCTGCAGGTCAGCTAGTGACCTTCACCAATCGTCATGCTAGTATGGACTGTTTTTTTGCCGCTGCCTTGCGTCGGCGTGCCTAGTTGACGCTAGCTGTGTTTACCAATTAGCTTGGAGAATACCATGATCAAAATTTCACCGTCGATTCTATCTGCTGACTTTGCATGTCTTGGCGCCGAGATAAAGGCTGTTGAGCAGGCGGGGGCCGACTATATTCATGTCGATGTGATGGATGGCCACTTCGTTCCCAATATCACGATTGGTGCACCGGTAGTTAAATCTCTGCGCCAAGTAACAAAACTCCCCCTCGATGTGCATCTTATGATTGAACATCCGGATCTATATATTCCCGACTTTGCTGCAGCTGGAGCGGACATTATTACTGTACACCAAGAGGCAGTTCCCCATTTGCATCGTACGGTACAGTTGATTCACAGCTTGGGGAAAAAGGCTGGGGTCTCAATTAATCCAGCAACACCAGCGGGTACTCTCGAGGTGATTGTTGCCGAGGTAGATTTGATTCTAGTTATGAGTGTTAACCCTGGGTTTGGTGGGCAAAGCTTTATTGAGACTATGCTGCCTAAAATTACTCAACTGCGTGAGATGATTGAGCGCAGTGGCCGCAAGATCGAGTTAGAGGTTGATGGTGGTGTTAAAGCCGAGAACATTGCGCAGATTGCCGCTGCTGGTGCTGATGTTTTTGTTGCTGGCAGCGCGGTGCTTAATGCGCCAGATTATGCTGTGGCAATAACGGCTTTGCGTGACCAGTTAAGGGCGTAATTTTCCTGCAACAGGCAGGATAGATGGCAATAAGATACAGATTATTGTGGAAATTTCTCCTTGATTTAATAGCGCTATTTGTGGTAATTAGCTGCATACTGTATACAAATGATGGATAGTTATTTGTAGCAGATTCAATACATAAAGGGCGGCGTAACGCCTTTTTTGTGGAGCATAAAAAGCTCTCTTGCAGGCGAGGGCATGGGTATTACAGGAGGTCATATTGTCTGAAATCGTTTTTTCCAGCTGGGGAAGAGAAATTGTCGATAACCGCCAAGGCGGTAGCGCTGATTTAGCTTCGTTAAAGCTCAAAATTCCTACCGAGTATTTGGGTGACAGCAAAGTCAGCGCTTTCATGGGCTGGGATGGTGTTGTACTGCTCGACAAGGACATCGACATTGTAGCGATGGCTGCTGAGTATATGAAGCGGGTGCAGGAGAAGCACTGCTGCGGTAAGTGTACCCCAGGTAAAAAGGGTACCCGCGTATTGCAGGATACTTTGGCGCGTATTATTCAGGGGCACGGTGAGTTAAAGGATCTGGAGGTTATTGAGAACCTTTCTAGCTTACTTGAAGATTGCAAATGTACCCTGTGTATGACCTCGGCAATTCCTGTGATGGATACGCTGACCTATTTCCGTGATGAGTATATGGCGTATATCAACGGCGGGCGTAAGCCGAAGTTTGCCGGTGATTACAAGGATAAACTTACTGCTCCGTGCATGGATAAGTGCCCAGCGCATATCGATATCCCCGCCTATATAGAAGAGATTAAAAACTACCGCTTCGAGGAGTCGCTAGCGAAGATTCGCGAGCGGATGCCAATCGCTGCTGTTTGTGGTCGGGTATGTCCTCATCCTTGCGAGACCGCTTGTCGGCGCGCTTTGGTCGATGAGCCCGTTAACATCATGGTGCTAAAACGGGTAGCTTCTGACCACGAGTGGATGCATCATACTCCAGCACCGCGCATCACCAATCCGTCAACGGGTAAAAAGGTTATCGTGGTTGGTGCCGGCCCTGCTGGTCTTAGCTGTGCATACTACCTGGCCTTAGCTGGACATAAAGTTAAAATTATCGAAATGCTCTCTGAGCCAGGCGGTACTGTTGCAGTAGGTATCCCCGATTATCGTATGCCGCGCCATCTATTACAACGCGAGGCTGATAATATTGCCGCTCTTGGTGTTGAGATCGAATATGGCGTCAAGCTCGGTGTCGATGTTTCCCTAGCGGAACTAAAACAGCAGTATGATGCAGTATTCCTTGGTACTGGTTGCTTCAAGTCTAAGCCTATGGGTGTTGATGGTGAAGACGCGGGTTATGAAGGATTCTCCACCGGCGGTATCAACTATCTGCGTGCCGTTGCTTTAGGGCAGGGAATTACCACTCCCAAGCGTGTCGTTGTTGTCGGTGGTGGTAATACCGCTATTGACTGCGTGCGTGTTGCCTTACGTGAAGGCTGTGAAGAGTCGATTCTGGTCTATCGGCGTACGCGTAACGAGATGCCAGCTGAGTCTTACGAGGTCGATGACGCTGATGAGGAAGGGGTACGCTTCGAGTTCTTGGTAAACCCAACCCGTCTGGTGACTGAAAATAATAAGATTGTCGGTGTTGAAGTTATCAAGATGGAGCTAGGCGAGCCGGATGATTCTGGTCGTCGTCGTCCACAACCTGTTCCAGGGTCTGAGTATGTTATTCCTTGTGACATGGTAATTCCGGCTATTGGCCAAGATCCAGATCTATCGTATCTAGATGGTAACGAAAACAACGTTCAGCAAACGCGCTGGAGCAGCATCAAAACCAACGGTGGCACTATGATGACCGATGATGATGGTGTTTTTGCTGGTGGTGACTGTGAATATGGCGCTATGACAGTTGTTCTCGCGGTCGGTCACGGTAAGCGTGCTGGCAGTGTTATCAACCGTTATCTGATGGACGGCAAGGCTGTCTTGGATGATGAAGAGGCGTTAGAGGATGCAGTTAACCGCTTGGGCGTGTTCAATAAAACCGAGAAGATTCCGGTTCTCGGTGGTCTTCATCGTGAACATCAGCCTAAGATCGGCGGAGCAGCGCGGGCAAGCAACTATGATGAAATAGAGTTGGCTATGCCGGAAAGTCAGGCGGTAATTGAAGCAGATCGCTGCCTGCGTTGTTATCGTGTGGCGATGGTTGCTGTCGATAAGTAATTGGTATCGTTTATTGCAGTATGGCTAAAAAGCCACTAGCTTTAGGATTTTTCATATGAGCAAGAACAGTGAAAAGGCAATGATCAATCTGACGATTGATGGTCAGGATGTGCAAATCGAAGCTGGCTCGACGATAATTGCTGCCGCAGAGAAACTGGGCATCAAAATCCCGACCATGTGCTATCTTAAAAAACTCTCTACCACTGGTGCCTGTCGGGTATGTTTGGTTGAGGTTGAAGGCGTTGCAGCGCCAGTTACCGCTTGTAATACTGTGGCGACCGACGGCATTGTTGTGACGACCTCAACGCCAGCGCTGGAAAAACAACGCAAAGATATGATTCGCCTGATGTTGGTGAACCATCCTCTGGACTGTCCGGTGTGTGACTCTGCAGGTGAGTGCGATTTGCAGGATATCTGCTTTGAGTACCATGTTCTGGATCAACCGTTCGCTGCCGAAGATGTTGCTCACGCCAAGATAACTACATGGCCTCTCATTGAAAATGTACCAACACGCTGTATCCTCTGTGAGAAATGTGTAAAAGTGGGGCGCGAGTTGACCGGTATTGGCGATTTTAAAGTGGTCGAGCGCGGTGATAAGGCATATATCGCCTGTGTTCCACGTAACTCCATTGATCCATACATTGAGGGCAATGCTGTTGCAGTCTGTCCAGTTGGTGCAATGATCTCCAAACCTTTCAAGCATTCAGCGCGTAGTTGGACTTTAGATAAAGTCGCCTCAATCGGTTTTGCTGGTGGTAGTTTGGAGCAGGTCGATCTCAATGTAAAACAGAACAAACTGTATCGCATCACTTCTAAAGATGATGCGACAATCAATAATGGTTTGCTAAGTTTTGATTCTAGCTTTGGCTACGGTTTTGTTAATTCTGCCGAGCGTATCCTTGCCCCACGTATTAAGCAGTCTGGCACTCAGGTTGAGGTAGATTGGGCCGCTGCGCAACAGGCCGTGGTAGATAAGGTCAAAGAGGTTGGCGGTGCTGCGATTGCCGGTCTATCCTCTGCGCGTCTTAGCGTGGAAGAAAACTATCTGTTCCAAAAATTGTTCCGTGCTGGTTTTGCTAGCAACAATATTGATTCAGATGCCCGTTATGGCATGCACAAAGCCTCAGAAACTCTGTTTAAGCTCCTCGGTTTGCGCGGCGCGAGCGCCGCAAGTGATAAAATTTCCCAAGCTGACGCTATTCTGGTATTGGGTTCAGATATCACCTCGGAGCAACCACAGATCAACTATAAGATCCAGAAAGCACTACGCGAAAATGATGCACAACTGATCGTGGCAAATATGCGTAATGTCAGAATTGCTGGATTGTCCAATACTTTCCTCAATTACAAACCTGGCAGTGCTGCTACTCTTATCGGCGCTCTGTGTAAATTGATTGTGGATAGTGGTCAGGGTGATGCCGCTTTTGTTAAAAAATATGTAAAAAATAGTGCCGATGTGAAGAAAGCGGTTGCTGCAATTGATCTTAAAAAAGCGGTACAGGCAACTGGCATTGATTTAGCGTTATTGCAAGATGCTGCAACGGCACTTGGTGCTGCTGGTAAGGTTGCAATAATTTTCGGTGCTGATGTTACTAAATCAACACAGTGTGCAGAGGTTACTGCAGCTCTGGCCAACATGGCGATTATAACTGGCGCACTAGGTAGTGAAGGTGGTGGCCTGTTCCCCGTCGATGAAAGACCAAATACTCAAGGGCTGCTTGATGCCGGTGTTTGCCCCGAGTTTTTGCCTGGATATCAAGGTTATGCAGGTGCTGCAGCTAAATTTGCTAAGAGCTGGGGTGTTGGTGAGTTGCCGAGTGGTGGTATGAATGCAGATGAGATACTTGCCGGTATCGAGGCGGGTACAGTTCGTTGTGTGTATCTAGCCGGAACCAATCCTCTGGTAACTTTTGCCGATAGTGGGCGCTGGAAAAAAGCCCTGCAAAAAGTAGAGTTTTTGGTGGTGCAGGATATTCTCGATTCAGAATTGAGTAAACTTGCGGATGTGGTTTTACCTGCCGCTGCTTACGCTGAGAAGTCGGGTACCTATATTGCTTGTGATCATCGTGCTGGAATGCTAGGTAAAGCTATTAAGCCTGCTGGTAGTGCACGCAGTGATAAACAGATTTTTGCTGAGTTGTATGCGGCGGTTAAGGGTACACAGACACTGTGCAATGAGAAGATCTTGGCTGAGATGGCAGAATTATCCGATCTATTCTCTAGCGTTGCAGTAACTGGGGATGTGTATACTAGTTCATGTGCTAAGAAGGCGTATGTCCCCGCAGCAGCAGCGCTTACCTTCTCGGCGTTTGCTCCTAGTAAGGCATGTAAAGGACTGCAGTTGTTAACTGGTAAAATGCATGCTCATACTGGGGTAACCTCTACCTATGCAGCTGGCGCAACTGATATCGCTCCTGCTGGTTATATTGAAATCAATAAAGTTGATGCTGATAAAGCTGGAGTCGCTGACGGAGATCAGGCTACGGTCAAGAGCAGTGTTGGCAGTGCGACTGGAATAGCACGTATTAGCGCTTTTGTTCCTCAGGGGCTAGTTTTTGCTCCATATCACTTTGCCCAACTGAATGCCCAGCAGGTTGTTCCTTGTGGTGACAATATTGTTGAGGTTGAGCTGGTTAAGGCTTAGTGCTTAGTAATTAAATTTAGCGTCTTAAATATGACAAAGCCTCGACATAAAGTCGGGGCTTTGTTGTTTGTGCTATGTAATCAAAAGTGGTAGTGAACACTTAGTGACCCTCGCTATAGTGCAGTATCACTAGTAAACAACTCCCGTCTGCAATGACGTTAATGCCGTTGTCGCGGCACATCTGAACCGCTGCGGCACTTTCAGCTCCTGGTTGCATCCATATATGCTCAATTCCCTTAACTACGGCCTGCTCCACCACCTGCTCAGTAATTTGTGGTGGTGTTATGATAGACAAGCTTGTTACTTCACTGGGTAGATCTAAAACTGAGTTGACGCAGGCAAGTCCCTCAATAGTTTGTGTCCGGTTATTTATAGGTATGACTTTGCGCCCCGCTTGCTGATAGCAGCGCAGCACCTTATTGCCATATTTGTCACGATTCGTTGAGGCACCAGCAACTCCAAAGGCTGGAGCTGCTAAAAATTGCTCGATCTGTTTTGCCACTGTCGACATGCTCTCCTCCTGTTATTACATGGGTGTTTTATCTATGATTGCTTGGCGTGCTAATTCGTCACAGCGTTCGTTTTCGTAGTGCCCTGCGTGTCCTTTAACCCATAGCCAACGCACTTTATGTCCATTTACCGCTGCATCTAAGCGTTCCCATAGATCGCGATTGAGTACAGGTTTGCGCTGAGAATTTATCCAGTTTTTCTTCTTCCAGCCTGCTAACCACTCCGTCATTCCTTTACACACATATTGCGAATCTGTAGTAACTATAACATCACATGGCTTTTTAAGGGCTTCAAGCCCGACAATAGCTCCCATTAGCTCCATGCGGTTATTTGTGGTTTCTGCTGCGTATCCATTGAGCTCTTTAACGTGTTCACCACAGCGCATAATAGTTCCATAGCCACCTGGCCCAGGGTTACCGCTACAGGCACCATCGCTGAAAATTTCTACTACTGTGGTGTCAATTTTTTTGTCAGTACTCATTGTTATATCCATCGATGCGAAATTTACTATTTGTTGTGATTTAAAAACTAAGTGCTGGTATGTCTTGTATAACCTAGTCTCTGCTTATGCTCTACTGTTGTGCTTTTCATGTTGTATAACAAATAAAGGCGCGTTGGTCACTCTATTGTTGGTTAAAGAGCTTCCCGTAATTCACTAAGAGAGCAATATGGATTGCCCCGTAGCTATTGTATAAGGGCTGACCTTTTGAATTAGCAATTACCGTATGGAGTGTGTGACTATTTTATAGCTGTTCATGGGGCAGCGATGCTGGGTTATGCCCCTGAGGTTGGCTTGTGAGCTACAGTTGTCTGTGTTGCTAGGGTTAGTAATGGTCTGTTGCCGTGGTTTGGTAGATGCGGTAGCGCAACTGTAATGCACCTATTACCAGCTAGGTATGTTTTGCCGGATTGTGTTGTTTGTGGTTTTTGGTAGGTAATTAATGCAAATAAAAAGCCCTGTTGAAATTAATCAACAGGGCTTTAAATATTTGGCGTCCCCAAGGGGATTCGAACCCCTGTCGCCGCCGTGAAAGGGCGGTGTCCTGGGCCAGGCTAGACGATAGGGACGTATTTTATTTTAATGGTGAGCCGGGGGGGGATCGAACCCACGACCATCTGATTAAAAGTCAGATGCTCTACCAACTGAGCTACCGGCTCACAACGAAGAGAGTTATACGTGATGCCTGTTTTGAAGTCAATGGTTTTTTTAAATAAATTTCCTATCCTTCAAAGGGATTACGTAGTTGTACAGTTTGATCACGACGAGGGCCAACTGAAACAAGGGCTACTGGGCAGCCGGTGATCTCCTCTAATTTTGTTAAATATGTTTTTACTTGTGTAGGAAACTCATCGTAGGTGGTTACTGAGCATATATCACACTTCCAGCCATCGAACTCCTCATAGACTGGTTTGCACTCTTGGAGTACTTGTAGATCGTGTGGAAGCTCTTCAAGAAGCTCACCACGGTAGGAGTAGGCGGTACACATTTTGATGGACTCAAGCTCACTGAGAACGTCGATTTTTGTGATAGCTAAACCGGTCATGCCATTGGTGCGAACAGCTTCACGCAAGGCAACTGCATCAAACCAACCAGTACGCCGAGGACGACCAGTAGTAGCACCAAATTCTGCTCCAGCATTGCGCAGCCGCTCACCCATCTCATCCTTTAACTCAGTTGGGAATGGCCCTTCGCCTACGCGGGTGACATAGGCCTTGGAGATGCCGATTACCTCATTGATAAACCGTGGACCGAATCCTGAACCGGTACAGGCACCGCCAGCAATTGTTGAGGATGAGGTTACATATGGGTAGGTACCGTGGTCGACGTCAAGGAGGCTACCTTGGGCGCCCTCAAAGAGGATGTTTTCTCCATTTTTACGGCACTGGTCTAGGAGTGCAGAGGTGTTGCCCATGAATGGTAATAGTTGCTTGCCATACTCATTGTACTCGTCCAGTATGGCCTGCTCTTCAACTGGCGACTCCTGTAAAAAATGTTCTAGCAGAAAATTTTTCTCAGGTAGAACCTCTTTTAATTTCTGAGCAAAAATATGTGGATTGACCAGATCGGATAAACGAATGCCGCGACGCCCCACTTTGTCCTCGTAGGTAGGGCCTATGCCGCGTCCAGTGGTGCCAATACGACGCTCGCTTGGCTTGCTTTCCCGTGCGACATCAATTTTTTTATGGTAGGGCATGATGATATGGACATTGCGATCGATGACCAGTTGCGATTCATCCTGTAGGTAGCCTTTTTTCTTAAGCGCTTCAATCTCTTCAATAAACACCTGCGGGTCGAGTACAACGCCGTTGCCGATAATGCATTTTTTGCCTTCATGAAGAATGCCGGACGGAATTAAATGGAGCACTGTTTTTTCGTTGCCTACAACGAGAGTATGTCCAGCGTTGTTGCCACCCTGGTAGCGTACAACTGCATTTGCATTTTCCGTATAAATATCGACAACCTTACCTTTGCCCTCGTCGCCCAATTGAGCGCCGACTACTACAACGTTAGCCATTTTTGTGTTCTCCTAATTGTTTACAAAGACCTTGTCCGCTTATTAACGCAGCCGTGGCTACCTGAGTTAGTACGTTGTCGGATATAGACAACCTCTCAGTATTATCACCAGACTCTGAAACAGTAAATAAGTAACTAAAATTCATCTTTCGCGCATATTGTTGGTTAGTTTCTGGATTGTATTCTCCAATGCAAGCTGAATAGCCATGTTTGCGTAAAGCTGATGTTAATGATAACGCTGAGGTGCAGTCTGTGCTTTTGGAGACTACCAGCGCATCTACTCCGGGCTGTACTGCCGCGCTTAGTTGCTGTGGCATAGAAAAAAGTAGATTCAATAAATTAAAGGCGAACCCTGTTGCTGGTGCGCTACAGCCATAAATCTCGGTTAAATGATCGTAGCGGCCTCCAAGGCAGACCGCCTTACCGAAACCGGTGAGAAAACCCTGAAAGGTTATACCAGTATAATAGTCAAGACCACGCAATTCACCTAGATCGACAGTAATATGATCGTTAGCACCATAGAAGTCCAAAATCTGTAATGTTTTGTGCAAGTTGTCCAAGGCTTTTTTGGAGCGATCATTGGTTACGACTTTGGCGGCACGATCTAAAACCTCTTTACCGCCAAACAGACGTGGTAAAGCCATGATCTCTTCACAGTTTTCAGCGGCTATAGGCAGTTTTTCTAGTTGTTGCTTCAGCCCCGAAGTATCTTTGTGTAGAATGCTGTTGTGCAGGTTGCCAATTTGTGCGCTAGGTAGATTCAGCGCATCTAAGACCCCGCGGTAGAACTCTACTTGGCCTATATCTATGGTATATTGTGGTGCTTTTAGGGTGCTGAGACATTCAAGGGCTATGGCAATCATCTCGGCATCAGCCTGAGGACCAGATTGACCTATAAGTTCAACTCCCGATTGAAAAATTTCCCTATCTTTGCCGGCCTGTTGCTCGGTGTGTTGCAGTACGCGGCAAGAGTAACTCAAGCGCTGGGGAAGTGGTGCGTTATGCATGCGTGTGGCAAACACCCGCGCAATCTGGGGTGTTATGTCGGGGGGGAAGGCCAACAGATATCCGCTCTGACGATCATCAAAGCGCAGCGTACTGTCCTTTAGTTCATTGCCAAGCCCTCGTTCAAGTACATGCAAAAACTCGAGTGATGGTGGTGTTACTGGCTGAAAACCCCATTGTTTAAATACCTGATGCAGGGTGCTCTTTAAATACTCTATTTTAACTGCGTTAACTGGAAGGAAATCTTTAACGCCTTTGGGTATCATAGCTTCAAAAGTTGTAGTGTCTTGATTCATCTATCTCTTTCTGGTTATGAAAATCTAGTTGCCGCCAGTGCGGCCAATTAAAGCGCCTGTTGCTCCGGCAGCTCAACTTGAATAGCTGAAATAATGTTGTCGTGTTGGCGTAGTTTTTTCATTGTATCCTCAGAAATTTTTTGATCAACGGTAAGTAGTGACATTGCAGTGCCGTTGATTTTTCTGCGGGATAAATTCATCATAGCGACATTTATGTTTTCGTCCGCCATCATGGCTCCTAGCAGTGCTACAACTCCGGGTCGATCATTGTTCTTTACCACCAAAATATTTCCGGCGGGGATGGTCTCTACCGAGTAGTCATCAACACCGACAATGCGTCCTTCGTTATTGTGAAACATAGCTCCTTGTATCGATTGGCAACCCTGCTCACCGGAAATAGTTAGCTTGATAATATTGGAAAATCCTGCGGCTATATTGCTGCGTATCTCATTTACCGTAATGCCGCGCTTGCGAATAATATGTGGTGCATTAACGTAATTAATGCGTGGTCCAATAATCGGGGTTAGTAGCCCTTTTAAAATGGCGGAAGTAATCGGCTCAGTAGATTGTTGAATCAGGGTGCCAGAGTACTCAATGGAGATGCTGTCAAAGGGGCGATTCTCCAGTAATTGGGCCAAAAAAGCGCCCATTTTTTCTCCTAACGAGAGGTATGGTCGCAGCGTGTCAAGCAGATCGGAGCTAACCGATGGCACATTAAGGGCATTGCGCACAATACCTGTAGTTAGAAAATTGATCACTTGGTTGGCAGCCTGCATGGTTACGTTTGTTTGTGCATCTATCGTCGCGGCACGCATATGCGGGGTGTAGATTACGTTGGGCATTGCCAGCAGTGGGTTGTTTGGCATTGGTGGTTCTTTGGTGAATGTGTCCAGAGCCGCCCCGGCTAAAATGCCGCTGGTTAGGGCTTCTGCCATATCGGTTTCATTAACTAGCCCACCAATGGCGCAATTTATCAAACGACAGCCAGGCTTGAGCCGGCGGAAGGTATCGGCATTGAATAGTTGATCGGTTTCGTGGTTGAGGGGCACATGCAGAGAAATAAAATCTGCACTTTGCAACAGAGCATCGAAAGAGACTTTGCTAGCCCCCAAGCGCTTTATGACCTCAGCAGAGAGGTATGGATCGTAGAGGTTTACGTTCATATGCAGACCGTGTGCGTACTCAATAACCTTACGTCCGATCTTGCCGCCACCAACTATGCCAAGAGTCTTGCCGCTGAGTTCGGTGCCAATAAATTTAGCCGAACTCCACTGCCCTTGGCGCACTGAGATGTATGCTTGGGGAATCATGCGCGCCAAAGCTAGCATCATGGCAATGGCATGCTCAGCAATTGTTGTAGTGCTGCCAGTCGGTGTATTTGTGACGACGATGCCATACTTGTTTGCTGCATCAATATCGATATTTTCCACACCTATACCGGCGCGCGCGATTATCTTTAATTTGGGGGCAGCTTCAAGGAGTTCTGCGGTAACAGAAGTACCGCCGCGTACCAGTAAGGCATCAACCTCTCCGATTGCACTAAGCAATTCGCTAGGGCTGATACCTGGTCGGTAGTCAACTGTGATGTCTGCAGCACTAGAGAGAAGCTGTAGGCTGTCAGCAGAAAAATTGTCAGAAATGAGAACTCGCAAGTGAATCCTTAATGGCGAAAAATTACTGAAATTAACGCACTAGTACAAGGTTGCACAACAGTAGGAAACTAGCAACAGGTTGGTGGCATGTCAAGGTGAAAGCAGGTAATTTTCGGAGGATAAAGATGGGAAAAAGCGTGTGCCATAAAAAAACCCCACTATTGTTAAATAGTGAGGTTTGTTTTTTAGTTTTTGCTGGGATATTACAGTTTTACAACGTTAGCTGCTTGAGGGCCTTTTTGGCCATCAGTAATTTCAAACTCTACGCGGTCACCTTCCGCTAGAGATTTAAATCCATCGCCACCGATTGCTGAAAAGTGAACGAAAACATCAGGACCACCGTCTTGCTCAATGAAACCAAAACCTTTTGCGTCATTGAACCATTTTACTGAACCTTGTGCCATTGTGTCTTACTCCTTTATTTGCCGGCAGTGCCGGTATATAGCTGGTGTTTTCAGCCGAAGCTCTGTGGCGCGTCATCGTACCGTTCAATCAAAAGAGCCTCGTACTAAACTGAAAACACAATTACACGTTATCATGGCAATTGAAAATAGCGCAAGGGAAAAGTGTTATATGTTTTTAAGGATGCTTGATTATGTGGAGTTATGAGGAGATTTATCGCGGATATTAAAAAAGCGAGGGAGTTGCCCTCGCTTTTTTAGTTACACTGGTTGTCACTGTTGGAATTAACCTTCAGAGATAGCACCTACTGGGCAGGTGTCAGCGCAAGCACCACAATCTGTGCAAGTATCTGGGTCGATTACGTAGCGCTCTTCACCTTCAGAGATTGCTTCTACAGGACATGAATCTTCACAAGCACCACAGCTAGTGCAGTCTTCACCAATTACATAAGCCATTTTGATTCTCCTTTTAACTGAATTTAATACAGGGTTTCCCCCTTAGCAAACAAACTGGTTTCAATATACAGAATTTATGTTGCTTGTCTAGTAAAAAGATAGCTGATTTAGCTGATCCTTATGCCTATCTGATAAACTACAGTTGCCAGTAAAAAGGCGATACTGCTGTTAAATATCAGCGCAAAGCAGGCCCATTTCCAGCTCGATTCACGTGCCATGACTACTATGGTGACAAAGCATGGCGCGTAGAGGAGGACGAACAGAATAGCACTTATGGCGGCAACCTTATTCCACTGGGGGTCAGCAGCAATGCGCTGCGATAGGCTGGTATCGTTGTCGATATCCACTTCGCCCAAAGAGTAGGCTGTGCCTAGAGTGGAAACGATTAGCTCTTTTGCCGCAACGCCGCCGATTAGAGCAATATTTGTGCGCCAGTCAAAGCCTGCCAGTTTGCTTATAGGTTCTAGCATGGTGCCTAGTTGTCCAGCCGCAGAGTTTTTCAACATGGTGGCACTCTGTTGGTGTTCCAGCTGTTGTAGCTGAGTGCTGAGATCCTGTTGTTGCTGTGCCGATTCGCTGTGCTCAATGGCGTCACTGAGTTGTTGCTTTTGTTGCTGATATGCGGTTATTTGCTGCTCTGTAGGGCCGGGGAAAGTCATGCCGGCCCAGAGTAGTATAGATATTGCGAGGATTACCGTGCCCGCTTTTTTGATATACTCAGCGGTGCGCTCCCAAGTGTGAATCATTATCCCTTGGAGCGTAGGCCAGCGATAGGGTGGGAGTTCCATTACGAACGGGGTCGATTCGCCCTTGATTAAAGTAGAGCGCAGCAGCCGTGCTACCAGCAGCGCCATGATCCATGCAATTAAGGTGATACAAAACATGATTAGGGGGCGGTGTTCGGCAAAAAAAGCACCAATTAGCAGGAGAAAAACTGGGATTTTCGCACCACAAGGCATAAATGGTGCGGTCAGAATGGTTGCCAGTTTTTCGCGCGGGCTGCGAAGGGTGCGCGCCGCCATTACACCGGGAACCGCGCAGCCACCAGCAATGCCACCGGAAATAATAAATGGCATAACTGAACTGCCGTGTAGACCAAAGGTGCGAAACACTTTGTCCATCATGTAAGCGACGCGAGCCATGTAACCTGAATCTTCGAGAAAAGCTATCATAATAAACATGATCATTATCAGCGGAACAAAGCAGAGAATACCGCCCACGCCATCAATAACACCGGAAACCAGCATAGATTGCAGATGTCCTGGAGGAACCAATCTGGTCGCGATATCAGCTATCAGCGCAAATAGCTGGTTTAGCAGTTGCATAGGATAATCACCTAGAGTAAAGGTGATTTGGAACATGGCGTACAGCATAAACATCATAATGCTGGGGCCAAGAACTCTATGGGTTAAAAATTTATCCAAATTATCGGTAATATCTAGGCGTGCATCAGTGGTAGGAACTGTAACCACATCTTTGCGTAACAGTGCATGAATAAAACCGTAGCGGTAGTCGGCAATTATGGCTTCGGGGAAAGAGCTCAAAGTTTTTTCACAGTGAGTGCGTAAGGTCTCGACAATCTGCTGTAGCTCTGCCGTAGTTTTACTGTCAACGCCACCACGCTCTATGAGGTCATCGTCACCCTCAAGGAATTTTATCGCTGTCCAGCGCGCTGGATAGCGGGAGGTGAGAAAAGAGCGCGCTGTGATCAGTTTCTCCATCTCATCCAACACGGGGTCGATATCGGGGCCATAGGATAGGCGCAGTGGTTGCCACTCGCCATGGCGTTGCTCGGTGCTGATAATTGCTTGGTTCAATAACTCATGTTTGCCTTCGCCGGTACGCGCTACTGTGGCACATACCTCGCTATTGAGCGCTTTGGCTAAAGCTTCAATATTGATGGTGATCCCTTTGCTGCGCACGTCATCCATCATATTTAGTGCGATCACCACAGGGATACCCAGTTCTAGAAATTGCACAGTCAGGTACAGGTGGCGTTCCAGTTTGGTGGCATCAACAACATTAACTACCACATCGGGACGCTCCTCCACCAGTACTTGACGGGAAACAAGTTCCTCTTGAGTGTATGCTGTTAGGGAGTAGCACCCGGGCAAATCAATAATACTTAGGTGTTTGCCTGCAAAGTTGATGCTGCCCTCTTTGCGCTCGACAGTTATACCAGGGTAGTTGCCTACATGGTGGCGCGAGCCCGTTACGGTATTAAATAGCGTGGTTTTGCCAGAGTTAGGATTGCCTGCAAAGGCTATGGTGCTGTTTGTCATGCCAAGGGTTCTTTCGTATCTACGTAGATGTAATCTGCTTCATTGTTGCGCAGGGTGAGAGTGAATCCGCGCAGGCGCATTGCTACGGGGTCTTTCAACGGCGCCCGACCAATAATCTCTATTTCGGTGCCGATAACCAACCCCATATCGCGTAACCTACGCCCCATCTCTCCACCTGCATTGACCGAGGTTACTGTAGCCTTGTCGTGAACCTTAAGTTGACGTAAAGAGCAGATCATGATTTTCTTTGTCCTGTCATTCAATAATGCAATTGATTTTGAAAGTAGTTTTCATTATGCCGCTTGCCGTGTAGGCAGTCAATGATAATGGTGCTGAAAAAATTTGCAAGTTTTGTTTGCTTGTTCAGCTGCTTTGTGTTGGATTTTCAGAGAATTTGCGCTGCTCATGGAGATATATAAATATGGATAACCCGCATAGGTTGATATTGCTGCCAGGTTTGGCAGCAGATGAACGGATGTACGCTCATCTGGATAAACTACCAATTAGGCTGATAACTCCGCGACTGCTGGTTCCACGCCACCAGGAAACTATGTCCGCTTATGCATTACGCTATATTGAGTGGTTAAACATTGATGCCAATGATGTAGTTGGCGGCTGTTCGTTCGGTAGCATGGTCGCTAGCGAAATCTGCCGCCAGCGCACAACGCGCGGCCTTGTGTTGCTCAGTGGTGCTTTATCCTCAGCGGCCTTAGCTCCATCGGCACAAAAACTCAAGTGTGTGAGCAATTATATACCTTATGCTATAGCGCGGCGGATAATTATGAGTCCGTTCTTTTTGCGGGCAATCTTTGGTAGTAGTGATCCAGAAAAAGTTGCTCTGGCGAGCCAGATGGTAGCCGATACCCCGCGGGAATTATTGCTGCGCGGCAGTCGGTTGGCAACTGAATATCTGGGGGATATGGTACAAGTTGCGCTTAAATGTGATGTATATGCCCTGCATGGTGGACAGGATCGTGTTCTATCCCCACCAAAGGTTGCTAACTGCAGCATAATTACCGATGCGGGGCACGGTATGGTTATCTCCCATGCGGCGCAAGTTGAGGAATTTTTACGTCAGGTATTGGCTCAACTAGCTAAAGCATAATTATTACTTGGTTTTTAAGCTAGAGGCAGCAATATCATGGATCTTGACTATTTATTGAACTTGTCGGCTAGTGCAGCAAAAGGGGAGTGGCTCAGAGTTGGCTTGGCCATGGTGGTCGGTTTTTCCTTTGCATATTGCTGCTCAACTTCTCGAATATGTTCCTGATCGTGGCAATAGATGCACAACAGTTCCCAGTTGCTGCCATCGCTAGGATTGTTGTCATGGTTGTGGTCCTTGTGATGCACCGTGAGTTCGCGGACTTTTTTACCCTCAAATTCACGCGCGCAGCGTCCGCATACCCAAGGGAACAGTTTTAGCGCCTGCTCACGATATCCGGCCTGATGTTGGGCGTGCTCCTGACGTATGTGTTCCAAAATCTGCTCTGGAGTGCGTTGTTTAGCGCCGTGGTTTTGCTCTTTGTGGCCACTCATTATTTTCCTCGTTAGGTTTTTGTGTGTTCCCCATGCGTAATGTCCACCATTTTACCTGTTTGTCTGTGCAAAAAAAAGAGCTTTTATTCTCTGTTTAGAGTAGATTGCCAGCCTGCTTGCTTTGTGGTAACTGGTATGTGCCCATCGAGGTGTTAAACTGGTGCGCAGAGAAGAAAATATATCCATAAACAACAGGGAGTCTATGTCCGAATATTATTCTGCAACTTTAGCTAATGGACTGCGGTTATTGGTAACCCAATTACCCCATCTACATAGCGCCGAGGTAGTGTGTTACGTTGGTGTTGGAGTGCGCAATGAACCGGCGGCGATGGCGGGAGTGTCCCATTTTGTAGAACATATGGTGTTTCGCGGTAATGAAAAATATTCCTCTGGCCCCTTGATAGAGCAGGCGTTTGAACGCCTTGGTGGTTCGATCAATGCGGCCACTGATGCTGAGACCACCAGCTTCGATTTCAATGTTCATCCAGATTCGGTGACCGAGGCGCTGCAATTGTTAGGCGCTTTATTGCGGCAGCCACTGTTTAAAAGTGTGGAAACTGAACGGGAGATAATTTTAGAAGAGGCGCTGGGTGATTTCAATGAACAGGGGGAAGATATCTGTCTGGAAAACCGTATAGCGCAGATGATGTGGGGTGAGCACTCGCTAGGGTTACCGGTGATCGGCTTTCCCGATACTATTCGGCGCTTAACTCTGGATGATATTTGTAATTGGCATAAAAAATACTATGTGCCCAATAACATAGTTATCAGTGTTGCAGGCCCTGTTGATATAGCAACTATTCACGCAGCTGTTGAACAAGCTTTTTGCCAGTGGCAGCCGCAGGAAGTTCCTGCGGTGCAGCCTTTTAGGTTATCTAAGGCTGAAGATGGGCCACAGTGTTGTTGGGTGCGCGACTCCGGCTCCCAACTGTCTTTGCAGTTGGCGTGGCGCACGGATGGTAGTCTCGCTCCCACATCGTTGGGTACGCGCATTCTGCGACGAATCCTCGGTGATGGTGGTGCTTGCCGCTTGATGCAGCGTCTGCGCGAAGATGCTGGCCTGACCTATAACGTAGATGCCAGTCTGGAGGAGTACGCCGAGTGTGGCTGTTTCTCGATTGATCTCTCTACGGATCCAGAAAAACTTGTTCCAGCGGTAAAAATATTAATTGAAGAGGCGCAACGTGCCTGTGAGTTGGTGCCCGATGCTGAGTTACAGCGGGCAGTGCAGTTAGGACTGTATCGCTTGCATTTTAGTCGCGACAATGTTGAGGAGTTGGCTGTGCGCTATGGCTGGGGCGAGATGAGCGGTAATATGCACACCTTGCGTGATGATACTCAGGCTCTGCAACAGGTAACTTCCGCTATGGTGCAGGATGCTGCACGTGCTTGCCTGCGCCCCGAGCGCTGCTACTTTGCCTGCATTGGGCCGTGGCGGGAGGCGGATAAACACGAGGTAGAGAATTTGTTGCGAGGTTATTCGGCGCCCCGTGCCTCTTAGTTGATCCGGATAGTTTTATATAAAAAATTCTTAAATTTGTAGAAGATCTTTTTTTGCTCGCTATCTAGGCTAGCGGTGTCGCACACTTTAAGCATGGTTGCTATGCGCGGCATATTGTTGGCACCCTTATCTTTAGCTATATCTATAATTGTCGTAACTACCGTGCGCGAGATCTTGTTGCTCGAATACGGGGTGTAGATAGCACTCCAGAAATCCTCACTGCCACTGATAATGCTAGCATAAATTTCCTCGGCAAGCTGCGAAGTCAATGCGTCGCTCTGCGCTACGCTTGTGTCTGTTTGGGTGGCCGGTAGGGCGCGGCGAATATCCTCGACATCAATCACCTTGCCGGTGCGGAAAAACAGCGCGCGCAGCAGAATAGAGCGTAATTCGCGAATGTTGCCAGTGTAATGGTGCTCTTTTAGCAGTTTCTTCGCTGCTTGATTGAGGTTGGGTGGTTCACTCTCGCCCTCGTCTGCCCTCTTGTATACGCGAAACAGCTTGCCTAAAAAGTGAGTACTCAGGTCGGGGATATCTTCACGGCGCTCATTTAGCGATGGAACCTCCATAGCTAACTCGGATAGACGATGGTACAGGTCTTCGCGAAATTTCCCCTCTTTTATCAACTGATGCAGATTCTTGTTGGTTGCTGCAACCAGCAGCACGCGCGAATTGCGCGGGATATTTTCGCCGAGGCGGAAAAATCCGCCGTTATCGAGAAAACGCAGTAACTGCACTTGGGTTTTCGGATCAGCATCACCGATCTCATCGAGAAAAACTACTCCACCGTGCGCCTCCTCTAAAATTCCTTTGCGATCAGTGTGCGCACCGGTAAAGGCCCCGCGTTTGTGGCCGAACAGCTCCGAAAAGGTTAACTCACCGCTGTAGGCAGCGATATTGCTTTTTTTAAGTGGCAACTCGCGGCGGCGGTTGATTTGGGTCTGGTACATCTCATTTAGGCGAGTGTAGATGTTGTTAAAGACAAATTCTTTACCGCTGCCGGTGGCGCCAGTAATCAATATAGAGGGTAGCCCGAGGGTGCTCTCCCCCTTTTTGCTCTGGTGCCACGATGCCAAGCGGTTAAACAGTGGCGGGGTGATTGTTTGGATAAAATCGATGGTCTCCGCTGTTTTAGGCGAATTGCCGATAATATTGCCCAGCTTGTAGGAGGAGATACTCGGGTCCTTGTAGCCGACATCGGAGCGCAGATGGTTTACTTCTCCTGTAAGGGCGGCAATTTGCTGTAAGTCGGATAGATAACGCGAGATCATCCGCTCTACTATTTGCAGAATGCGTTTATGCTCACCAGTGAAGTAGTAGGCCTTTTCACTATCTAAACAGATGACCGCCAGCACCTTGTCTTCGCTGATAATCGGTACCGCCAGCTCGCTCTTAATATTTTCTGTCAAAGCGCGATAGAAACCATCGCTACTGACATCATCGGTATTGGCGATCAGTTGCGGCTGCTTACAGTGGGCAGCGTACCCCGTCAGGCTGCGCTGTTCAATGGGCAGCTCGTAGCCGCCGATGGGAATAGGGGGAATATTCTTTTTGCGCCACTCTTTGCTTTTGGCTCCAACCTCGCGCCCGCTGGCGTCTTCAACCACCAGCCAGTGTCCGTCGCCTTTATCTTGGCAGATGGCGATGCTGCCAGTGTCCGCGCCAATTAACTCTGTTGCTTTGGATAAAACGCGGCGCAAAAAAGGTTGGATGCCGGTAAAGCGCTCCTGTAGCAGGTCGTTTATCTCGGCGAGCACCTGAATCTCCATATGCTCGCCACCGATGACCTGAATCACCCGCTCCGCCATCTCAGCATGTGCTTCCAGTAGCCCGCGCTCGAATTCTGAGAAGGCGTACCCCTTACTGGTGTAGTAGTTTACTACGCAGATAATGCGCTTGGTCTTAGCCTCATAGCGTGGGACAACGTAGAGTGATTTTAGCCCCAGCTCTTCGGTAAGATAGCGTTTTTGTAACGCCTCTTCGCGCAGGTTGGGGAAATAGGTGGGCTTTAAAAACTGTTCGTCAATAATGATCCCATTATCGGCAATATAGCGTGAGAGCAGCGACTCCCCCTTAGCCAAGCTGACCAGCTGTTCATCGTCATAGACCTTTTGCGCGTCTTTGCTCTCCGAGTATGAGGCGAGAATCTGTAGCCCCTCGGTGGCACTATCGGTGTTTAGTGGTGAGGGAATGAGTACTGAAGCCAAGGATAGGTTGTCGATGAGCCGCACTGCCGATTTGAGCATATGCAGGGCGGCGAATTTTTTTTTCTGTTTGTCGATCTGGCGTGCTAGCAGGAGTTGCTGATGGTATTTACGCGCATTGTTTATAGTGGGGGTTACTTGGTTGATGAAGTCAATTAGTTTTTGGCGCTGATCCGAGTCCGGAGCCTGAATGGAGCGGCTACTATCGACACAGAGGACGCCAATAGAGCGATTATTGTAAACCATCGGGATCATGTAGCTGGCATTTATAGTGTAGCGTAGCGCCAGTTCCCGAGCATAGTCGCTCTTTAGCTTGGTAATATCGCCCTGAATAGCAGGCTCTTGCAAGGCATATACTCGCGACACCAAAAAAGCATTGGTATTGATAGGGAAGCTGATGTCGCGCAGTTCGCGCGCGTGGAGACCAGTGGCAATGACGCATGTCAGGGTGCCACTGGTAAGATCTTCAAGGTAGACACGGCAGCGATTAAGACGGGTTATCCTGTTGATGCCGATGGTCAAAACATGGAGAATCTCTTCAACGTTCTCCTTGCTGTAGTTGTTTATTTTGGCGATCAATTCCATCGTCTGTGTAGCCATATATACGCCCTCGAGTCGGTGAGTAGTTGAGTAACTCAGCGAGTATATAGCTACACATGAACGATGTCAAAACCGGATTTAATCTGTAGTGTGCTTGCCGGCGAAAAACTTTTTCCACACTATTGGTAGGATGGATAGCAGCGCGAGAAGCGCGGCACCGATGATGAACTCTTTTGATATTTTGCCGTGCAGCAGTTCGCCAATTGAGCTCGATAGTGAGATGAAAGCAATGGTTGCCGGTAACATACACAAAAATGAGGTTAGCACGTAATGGCTAAAACGCACCTTGGTGAGACCGAAGGCGTAGTTGAGTAGGTTAAACGGAAACAGCGGGATCAAACGAGTAATAGCCACCACTTTCCAGCCATTTTTGGCCACATCCTCATCCAGTTTGCTCCAGCGCGAGTCGCCGAGTTTGTTGCTGATCCAATCGCGACCGATATAGCGTGCTATTAAAAAAGCGCAGCTGGCACCGCAGGTGGCTCCGATTATGGTATAGACCACTCCCCATATCGGTCCAAAAACTAACCCAGCTAGAATTGTCAGCGGTAAACCGGGAAGAAATAGCACTGGCGCAATGCTGTACAGCAGGATGAAAATCAGTGGTGCCCACAATCCATAGCCGAGAATCCAGTCCTGCAATTTTTGTGGATCCATGGCTTCGGTAACGCCAGTCATTTTAAGGGTAATGATGCTGGCTATAATTAAGCTGAGTATTGCCAATTTAGGTAAGAGTGATTTTTTCGGTGCTGGCGCTGAGGACATGCTACGTACTCCAGTTTTATAGGCGCTGTTTTTTTTGATCTGGCGCTTTAATTTTAGACGATTAAGATACCGCTGTATTGAGCTTGCCTGTGTGCTAGCCTGATGCGAGTTCTGGTCAGGCTCAAATAGCAGTTCGATAATATGTACGGTTGGGGTGTGTGGGCGTAAAAATTCTACACAACCGGCGCAGTAAGTGGTCATTAAATGCTCTTTACTCTGCTTTACCCGTTGTTGGCGCCAACTGTTAGCCAGTTGGGGTTGTGTTGCCATAACGCAGCCACCTTCGCCGCAGCAGAAAGTTTTGCGTCCGTGGTTTTTCATCTCATCAACTATGTAGCCGTTGTTGGTCAGCAGAGAGCGAACAGCCGCATGAATATCTGGCTCGAATCTGTTGACGCAGGGGTCGTGGACCGTTATCAGTTGGTGATTGGATGTGCTAGGTGGCGCTCCTGCTTGGGCTAGTTGTTGATATACCGAAACCAACTCGAACTGGGGGGCGTAAGTTTTTAATACCTGATAACAGTTAGGGCAGGCGGTCAGTATTTGCGTAATGCCGCTCTGCTCTAAGCGGTCGACAAGCTGAGCAAACTTAGTGCTGAAGCGCTGCTGATCACCTAAATCGTGTGATGGTTTGGTGCAGCAATCGAGAACTAGCCCCAGGTTGGGGATCTGCTGTTGCAGATGGCGATACAGATTCCAGGTATGTTGGGGCAGATTACCGGTGAGGGCACAGCCGGGGAAAAATATACTCTGGCACCCCTGCGGTAGAGCATAGCAGCTGAACAGGTTTGACATGCCGATGCTCTCATACAGGCGTAGCCCGCGAAACTTTTTCAACTGCTCTGGGTGGGCGACAACAAGCGCGCGCCTTAGCTGCAGAAAGAGATCCTTAATGGGTAACTTTTCTGGGCACTGAGCATCACATAGACCGCATAGGCTACAGGAAAAAGCAATATCTGGTTGCTGCGTAAGCAGATTGTCAACGATATCCTTGGGAGTGCCATACTGTTGCAAAAAAGCGCAGTTACGCCGACATGCTCCACAGTTGGTGCACTGACTATGATGCTGTTCTATTAGCCCTTGGAGTAGTTCTGGGTCGTAGTTGGGGATATTTTGCATACTAAATTGCTCTCTATTTTTGTTGCTGTTGACTTAAATTCCACTCCTCAGATCCACCTTCATAATTAAACGAGGTGGGGAGCCCCGCCAAGGTGTGTACCATCCAGGTATAGCCTGAGCGGATGCCACCAGAGCAGTAGTACACGATAGGCTTATCCAGAGTTACCCCATTGTCGCTAAGCAGTTTTTTTAGCTGTTCGGCGTTCAACGGGCGCCGTTGCTCTCCGGTGTAGAACAATTTCCAATCGATATGTATGGCTCCAGGCAGATGGCTAGGCAGCCACTCGATCCAGTAGTTACGCGTGTCAACAAGTGTGTATTTGTCTGGATTGCTAGCTAGCTGCTGTGCCGAGATTGACATTTGCGGTTGCAGAGTAAATTCATATTCGGTTGGAGGCAGCTTCACCTCTAAGTTGTTTACCGGTAACTGTGCCGCTACCCAAGCGTTGATCCCGCCATCCAGGACGTATATGGTGCCTTGATGCCCGAGCCAGCTTAGTGCCCAGGCTAACCAGCCTTCACCACCCCAACTGGTTTCAGCGTCGGCATAAATCAATAGCGGTTTATCACTACTAATGCCCAACTCGCCAAGCTTTTGTGCAAGCTGGGCTGGGGGAATAATTCGGTACTTGACGCCAGCGCTATCGGTGCTGGTATAGTCTTCCCAGCACAGCGAAATGGCTCCGGGTAGGTGGCTTTGTTGCCACTGTGCCTTAGGGCGCGCATCAAGGATGATTAAATCCTGTAGCTTGTCAGCGCCTTGATTAATATCCAGTAGTTGTAGTTGGGTACTCCAAGCGGAATTATTTGTCATGAATAACATCACTAAAGATAATAAAAAAAGTTGTACTATAGATAGCAGTGAGCGGTGTGCAGCACTGCTGCCATGGTCAAAAGTGGGATTGATCAAGGTATTATTGCTTAGCATAATCTGTGGATCCTATCTCTATTTAGCTCTGGCGCAAGATCTGTGTTTAATTGTCCCAGAGTTGGTGTTGGCCTCGGCGGTTATTGTCTGCCTGTTGACGCTGTTGTGTTACCTCTCTGCTAAGCATGATGCTTATGGGCAGATGGGTTGTCGGCAACAGCGGCGCGTATTTTATCTACTGCTGTTATTGGCACTTTTAGTGCGGCTGATGTTTCTTATGCGACCAGCGGAGCTGTCTGACGATGTGTATCGTTATCTGTGGGATGGTTTGCAGTTGTTATCTGGGTATAATCCCTACGCGGCGGCTCCGCAAAATATCGCGGTTACCGACTCTGCGCGCTTATTTCTACAACCTTTGATTAATCATCCTCAGTTGGTTACAATCTATCCTCCAGCCGCCCAGTTACTGTTCGCCGTCAGTGGCGGCACATTGGTGGGCTGGAAGCTCCTGCTGTGTCTGCTCGATCTTGGTAGCTGCGTGGTGCTGGCTCAGTTGTTGTTGCGCCTTGGGCGCAGCCCCTGGTGGCTGAGTATTTATGCACTGCATCCGCTAGTGGTGCTCGAGGGGGCGGCTTCGGCGCATGTGGATATTGCCGCCTTATCTTTTGTCCTGTTCAGCTTGTGGTTTGTGGTTGCCACTAACACTGCAGCCTGTCATCGCCGACCGATTTTAACGCTGCTTGCTGCGCTGTGTTTAGCTGTAGCCGTAATGGTTAAATTGTTTCCTCTACTGTTTGTTCCCTTTATTTATCTGCTGTTACCACCCCAGCAGCGTCGGCTATTTGTTGCCGTGTTGGGGATAAGTTGTGTGGCTCTGGTGTTGCCATTTTTACCCCAAATTGTTAACGCAACAGCTACCTTGCAACTCTATGTCGCTAACTGGGAATTCTCCGGCTATCTGTTTCGCTGGTTGCGTTCTAGCTTAAACTCAGGTCTCGCCGCGCGCTTGCTTTTGCTGGTGGTCTTTGGACTGGTTGTTGCCAGTAACTGGTGGATACTGCGTCGCCATGGCGCTAACTTGAGAAGCGTGCTGCGCAGTTGCCTCGCAATTCTGTTGTGTTTTTTGTTACTTACTCCGACTCTCCACCCGTGGTATGCCCTATATTTGACAGCTTTCCTGCCTCTGGCGGCCACCCCATCTGCGATAACTATGAGTTGGTCTGTGCTGCTCAGTTATCAGGTAGTAGCCGGATATCGGCTCAGTGGTTTATGGCAGGAGAGTTCACTTCTTAGCTTCTATATTTTTCTTGTCCCAGTAGCGGCATCGCTGCTGATGGGGGGAGTATCTTTGTGGCGCAAGCGCTGCCAGATACGCTGGGCCAGACTCTGAACTACTTGTGTGCGGTCAAACCACAACTCGCGCACCACAATCCATAAAATCTTACTACCCGCACGCACCACACCTGATGCTGTACGACTTATTTTCGATTTACCGGCATAACGCGGCAGATACAACAGTGGAACCTCTTTCCAGCGCAATTTGTGTTGCACTGCGCGTATCTGCATCTCAATGGTCCAACCAAAATTACGGTCGTTCATATTTAGTTGTTTAAGTGCGGCCCAGCGTAACACGCGCATAGGGCCAAGATCGTGAAACTTAACGCCCCAAATCATGTTGATCAGTGTAGTGGCGAGTCGATTACCAAAGCGTTGTTGTGGGCTCAGAGCGTATTCATTGTGGGCAATGCGGCGCGCTAACACCAAATCGAGTTGGTTTTTTACCAAATTTTGTACCAGCTGGACTAATTGAGGGTGGTTGTCGCTGCCGTCACCGTCAGCAAACGCGACGAGGTCTGGAGGATCTTGTTCTAGTGCAGCTAAGCCCGCTAAACAGGCTTGACCGTAGCCGCGCTGTGGCTCAGATATGACGCGTGCACCATGCTGAATTGCGATACTGGCGGTAGCATCGCTAGAGCCGTTATCCACTACCACCACCTCCGTTATGCATTTGGGGATGCTGGTTAATACCCTGGGCAGTGATTCTGCTTCGTTGTACGCAGGTATAATCAGGCTAATACGTAATGGTGTGTTTTTGGCATGCAATGTTGTCATTATACCTGCTACAAAAATAGTTAAGCGCAGCGCAAAATTATTGCGCTGCGCCTAAATTATCGAAAAATGTAACTCTATCTTAGAATAAAGTAGCTGCTAGCGCTAGTGACCAAGTGTCACCCTTGGTGGTGCTGGCACCGTACAACTCATTAAAATAGCTGGCTTCCAGTGATAACTGTGGAATGATTTTGTAGCCCACTGTCACTTCAAGTTTGCCCAGGTCTACTTCGTAAGGGTTTGAATCTATTTCAGTGTAACTGCCGGTTGGGCCAGAATCACCGTTGCCCAAGTTAGCAAATCCGTCAAGTTTGGTGCGCAGATATAGAGCTTTAGTGATGTCTACGCCTGCTTCGAGCAGATAGGTGAATTCATCCGCATACTGCTGAGTGCGCCAGCGATAGCCAGCCTCAACATTAAAGTAGCCTGGAATGAGTGGATATAAGGATTGCCCATATTGAAGACGCATCTCAAAGTCATCCTGGCCATCTCCGCGCTGAATGTCGGTGCCAAAATTTTCATCTTCTTCATCGTAGCATTCGCCAGTTTTGTACATGGCCTGCAGAGACAGAGCACCTGATTGAGTGGCGAGCAAGCGGTAGCGCAGGCCAAAGTTTAAATCACCAAGGCCAGATGATTTAGCAGTTTTGTCAATTAGGCTTGCAGTGCCTGGATCACCTTGGTATGTCCATTCAGTCTCTTTGTAGTCAAGTGAACCAATTAGGGTAAGTTTGTCGAGTAGACCATATTCCGCGTAGACTGACCATGTTTGTTCGTCGTAATCGAAATTACGAGGCACCTTGCCCCTTAATTCCGCCTTGTAGTCCTCATTTGGTGCGTATCTGTGGCTAGTGCCATTTTCATTGAAAAACCGCTGAGAATCATATTCGCTATAAGCTACACGGGTGTAGAGTTTTCCAGCAGGCATAGTCCAAGCGCCAGCCCATACGCTTGACGCCGAAATGGATAGCAGGGCCAGGGTGACAAGTAATAACTGACTTTTTTTGATCATCTTTGAACGCTCCCAATTAAATAGAAAAAATATTACAAAAGTAGCGTTGTTTTTACTATAGCTGTTTCTCGTTAGTCCAATAGATAAAACCGATACTTCATGAATATATTATTATAAAAATCAATTATCATTACTCTGTGGCTGTATGTTACAAGGAGCGTTATCTGTTGACTTACTGTGGGTGTTAGTAATGAATTATTTAATTTTGTTTTTGACGGTTGTGCACTTTGTGGCCCTATCTGGGTTAGCACTATATGGAGTGCATCGTCTCTGGATGTTATATCACTGGTGGCAATATACTAAGGTGGCAGATGAGGTTAAGACGGTCAGTTTTGCTGGCGTGTGGCCGCAGGTTACTGTGCAGTTGCCTCTGTACAATGAGAGGTTTGTTGCCGAACGCCTAATCAATGCCGTTGCACAGCTTGATTGGCCGAGTAGTTGTTTGCAAATTCAGGTAGTGGATGATTCTAGTGACGAAACCTGTGCGGTAGTGGATCGGGCGGTAGCCCGCTGGCGTGAGCGCGGCATTAACATAGTGGTGCAACGTCGCGACAACCGTAATGGCTACAAGGCCGGAGCCTTAGCCGCGGCACTTGAGCATGCCACGGGTGAATTTGTCGCAATTTTTGATGCCGACTTTGTCCCCGATACCGATTATCTACAACGTATTATCCCATATTTTTCTGGTGCCGATATAGCCATGGTGCAGGCGCGCTGGGGTTTTCTGAATCGTACACATTCCTGGTTGACCAAATTACAAGCGATACTACTTGGGGCTCACTTTGCGGTGGAGCATCAGGTGCGCTATCGCCGTGGGCTGTTTTTTAATTTTAATGGTACTGCAGGCGTGTGGCGCCGTAGTGCGATAGCGGCAGCTGGCGGCTGGCAAGCTGATACTGTTACTGAAGACCTTGATCTGAGCTATAGAGCGCAGATGCAAGGGTGGCGTTTTATTTATGTTAATGATGTTGTCGTGCCATCTGAGCTGCCTTTGACAGTGAATGATTTCCGTGGTCAACAGCAGCGCTGGGCTAAGGGATCGACACAGACCGCACGCAAGATTCTTCCCGTGTTACTGCATGCCGATCTGCCCATGCGGGTAAAAATTGAGGCTGGCGCGCATCTATTGGCTAATTTTGGCTGGTTGTGTGCAGCGTTGGCTTGTCTAACTCTGTACCCCGCTCTGCTTAGCCGTGGGAACTTTAGTGTTATGCAGGTGGTGTTGTTAGATGTGCCACTGTTTATCCTCGCTGGTGTGGCTATTTTGCTCTACTTCGCCATGTATGCGGCGCGCGAATATGGTTGGCGCAGCCTGCTGTGGCTGCCAGTTTTGCCCATGTTGACGTTGGGACTATCACCCAGCTTGGCGTGGTCAGTTATGTGTGGCACGGTGCAGCGTGGTGGAGTGTTTGCTCGTACCGCTAAATATGGTGTTCATGGTAAGCAGCGGGAGAAGATGCGTTTCAGTGTCAATCTGTCGAGCGTTAAGGCTGATCATCGTCTGTTGCTCGTTAACGGTATTTTGGTACTGTACTCATGCTTACCGGCGATATATGTGTTGCAGCGCCATGAGTGGGCAGCCATCTTTTTGGTAGTACTGTTCCCCCTCGGTTTTTTGCTAGTCTTTTTTAGTGATGCCGTAGCTCTAATGCACCGGACATCGGAATAAGCTCTTGCGTCAACCTCGGCTGCATTGTTGGCTTGTATGCAAATAAGTTTTTCGTATAAGAAAAACACTTTACACCACTAATAATGCTGTGTACTATTTGCGCCTCAATGCGGAGAGGTGACCGAGCGGTTGAAGGTGCACGCCTGGAAAGCGTGTGTACTGCAAGGTACCGAGGGTTCGAATCCCTCCCTCTCCGCCATTTATTAAGCTATAATGCTTGTTTGGATTCGAAGCGTAGCGAACGCTGACTAAATGTCAGAATAGTGGACAGGACGTCCACGGCAGTGAGCGCAGGGGAGCCTACGCAGGAGCCAACAGGAAGTTGGCGACGAAGTAGGAGAATCCCTCCCTCTCCGCCATTTATTAAGCTATGATGCTTGTTTGGATTCGAAGCGTAGCGAACGCTGACTAAATGTCAGAATAGTGGACAGGACGTCCACGGCAGTGAGCGCAGGGGAGCCTACGCAGGAGCCAACAGGAAGTTGGCGACGAAGTAGGAG
>Ga0265295_1000961_pt1 | contig 54038 bp, 48 predicted proteins | sample Munlansysbiofilm_FD_192503 | JGI IMG/M metagenome (GOLD analysis project Ga0265295, IMG submission 192503) | Leachate microbial communities from a municipal landfill in Southern Ontario, Canada - Methane capture system biofilm | ecosystem: Engineered > Solid waste > Landfill > Unclassified ... | reverse complement strand
CCGTTCCCATCCCGAACACGGCAGTTAAGCGCCCTCACGCCGATGGTACTACGGTTTTCCGTGGGAGAGTAGGTAGCCGCCGGGCCTTTTTTCTGCCCAAATCATGGCGTTGCTTTTCTCCCTCTTCCCCCCTTGCAGCCAATACTGTGGTACACTGTCCGTCAAGAGGGTGTGATGGGTAATGTGGTTGTAGTTCTTCTCTGTGTTCTTGTCGGGGCCTTTCTTCAGGCAAACATCGGCTTTGGCTTTCCCATCATCGCAATGATAGTCTTCCCCCGATTCTTCGCCTTCTCAACAGCGGTGACCCTGACCCAGCTCATAGCGATGGCAAGCACAGGGTACCTGACAGTCAGGTACTGGAAGAAGATCCAGTGGCGGACCCTGACCCCCCTGCTGGCAACCTCCCTGGTGATAGCAGCCTTTGTCACGGTGTTCAGCCTCTCTGTCGATGGGGGAAAGCTGGTAATCATTCTAGGCATCGCACTGGCAGCCATATCCCTCTATTTTGTGGCATTCTCCGCCTCCATACAGATCAAGGCAAGGCCTCGGAACGGCTTGCTGATGGGAACCATAGCCGGCTTTGGCAATGGGCTGTTCGGTATAGGGGGACCTCCTGTAGCGCTCTACCTGCTGCCCTCGGTCCCTGGCAAGCTTGAGTACCTTGCCACCATCCAGGCATACTTCTTCTTTTGCAACATGGAGTCCATCGGCATCCGCATTTGGAATGGTGCCCTGGTGGTCGAACAGCTCTATCTGATACCCTTGGGTTGGATTGCCATCGGTTTGGGTACCTTTTTGGGTCTGAAGCTATTTGATGTGATCCCGGCTTCCCTGTTGAAGAGGATCGTCTACCTGTTCGTGGGGTTGTCCGGACTCTGGATCATCATCGAGGCTCTGTGGTTCTAATCCTGTCCAAAGGCGAGTAGGGGAGAGCCGCTGAGGTTAGCCACAAGTGCATGGACTGCGGCTACAGGGAGGAACGGTATCATCGCAAAGGTAAGGAGCAGCTCATAGCCCAATGAGCTTCGCTCATCGACCTTGCGATGCTGGATCCTATCCTTGAGCAACCCGATGGCGATGCCCCAGATGTTTCCCACCATCATGATGCGGATGGTCCCAAGGATCCCTTGGGCCCCATCCTCCCCATAGGTATGCACTATCTCATTCCAAGAGAGCTCGGAAGGGTTTCCTTTCGTCTCTGCATAGTGCTGCCCGAACAACACTGCCTTCAGCTGCTCGGAAGGTATGTTTGCCAGCTCCCCGCCCAGCAGCTCTTCGATCTGCTGCTCCTCCATACCCATCTCCAGGGCCATCTTGGTATGGGCATAGGAGCATAGGGGGCACCCGTTGACCTGGGTGACACCCAGCATGATCCTCTCCATGAAATGCTTGTCCAGAAGCTCCTGCTTGCGAGCCCTTCTGACAAAGCGCACACTCCTGAAAAGGAGGACCAGTGCCCTATATTCTTCTCCAACGGAAAACAGTCTGCTTGCATTCATGACTACACTCCCTTCCTTCCCATCATCACCGAGAAGGTTCTGCCTTGCAAGCCTCTCTAGACACCGAGGGCCATGATGTATGGCCTGTAACCAAAGGTTTTTCTTTTATTACCTTTTGTAGCATAAGCCAGTACATATGTAAAAATTCACAAAAACATTACATCTGTTCACATTAAAGTAAACTAATTAGTTTAAACTACTTTTCAATAGCATTGTTTTTGATAATAAGAGAAATTTTTAGATAATATATCATTGTTTTCTTAAAAGGGCTTAACTAGTTCTAGTTTTATCGATATATTGTTACCTATAAGGGGCAAGCAAAGGAGACACCACTCTTCAGGCCCCATCAAGAAAAACATTAAGACCCTTCAGGGTCAAGAACAAGGAGATACATATGAGCGTAATGAGTTTTTCAGTTCCCAGGACTATCTACTATGGCGAAGGTGCATTGGAGAAGCTTTCCCTGTTGAAGGGCAAGAAGGCAGCTCTGGTAACCGGGGGAAGTTCCATGAAAAAGTTTGGGTTCCTTGACCAGGCTGAGGCTCTGCTGAAGAAAGCGGGCATCGAGTCGATCCTCATCGACGGTGTCGAGCCCAACCCCTCAGTAGAGACTGTCATGCGCGGGGCAAAAGAGATGCTGGCCTTTGGGCCTGACTGGATTGTAGCCATAGGCGGCGGATCGGCACTCGATGCGGCAAAGGTAATGTGGTGTTTTTACGAGCACCCAGAGATCACCTTCGAGTCCATCATAGAGCCGGGTTCCATGCCCCCCCTGCGCAACAAGGCACGCTTCATCGCCATCCCCTCCACAAGCGGAACGGCCAGTGAGATCACCGCCTTCTCGGTCATCACCGACACAGCCTCCCATATCAAGTACCCCATCGTGGCCGCCGACATGGTTCCCGACATCGCCATCCTCGATCCCACCATCCCCATGACCATGCCCCCCCACATCACAGCCAACACCGGTATGGACGTCATGGCGCATGCCGTTGAGGCCATAGCCTCCATAGCTGCCACCTCCTTTACCGACCCCTACGCCATCGAAGCGATCAGGTTGGTCCTGGAGAACCTTCCCACAGCATACAAGGAGCCCAAGAACCTGGTTGCACGGGAGAAGATGCACGAGGCCTCAGCCCTTGCAGGCATGGCTTTCACCAATGCATCCCTTGGCCTTGTCCACTCCATGGCTCATAAGATCGGAGGCGAGTTTGGTGTCACCCATGGCCTTTCCAATGCCATCCTGCTTCCGTATATCATCGCGTACAACCGCAAGGTTTCCGACAAGTATGCGTATGCTGAGAAGCTGTTGGGCATCAAGAACATATCTGATGAGATCCAGCGCCTGAACAAGGAGATGGATATTCCCCTCACTTTCAAGGATTGCACCGAAGTGGATTTTTCAGAGGAGAAGTTCCTTTCTGTCCTGGATCGCATGAGCCAGCACGCCTTTGAGGATCCCTGTACCCTGACCAACCCTGGAACCCCCACTGTTGCAGATGTGAAGATGATATTTGAAGCCGCCTACTACGGTAGGGCGATCAAATAAGGTCTGGCCTGTCCAGGAAGAGCCGAGCGGCCGAAAGCAAGAGATTGCCTTCGGCCGCTTTTGCGTATCCTCTCCCCATCCGCATTTGTATTTGTTTGGGATTTTTTTCTATTCATATTGACAGTGGTCTATCTGTTTATTAGAATATAGATATTCATCAATATGAGAGGCCATCATGGACATCAAAGGATATGTACAGATCTGCAAGGCTCTTGGCGATCAGAATCGCCTGGAGATCATCATGCTGCTCACTTCTGGGGAGATGTGTGCCTGTGAACTGCTGAAGCGGTTCTCCATCACACAACCTACGCTTTCCCACCATATGAGAATCCTTGCACAGGCCTCCCTGGTGGAGGTGCGCAAGGACGGCAAATGGTCCTACTACTCCATCAACTGCCCGGTCCTCCAGGACTTCCGCTCATTTGTAGACCAGATCTCCTGCAGCACGGATAAGGGGGTATGCACATGTCGGTAGCTTGGGACTTTTTCCAGAACCAGCTGCTCTCCATGCACTGGCTGAACGCCTTGGTGGGGAGCCTCCTCACCTCGCTTGGCATGGACATCGAGAAAAGGGTGGGCGCCAGTGTGCAGTTCTTCCTGTATGATGTCATCAAGATATTTGTCCTGCTCTCCTTTCTCATCTTCATCATCTCCTACATCCAGAGTTATTTTCCGCCGCAAAGGACACGCAAGATATTGGGGCGCTACAAGGGCCTCAAGGCGAACACCCTCTCAGCCCTGCTGGGAACCGTCACCCCCTTCTGCTCATGTTCCTCCATCCCGCTGTTCATAGGGTTCACCAGCGCAGGCCTTCCCTTGGGTGTCTCCTTCTCCTTTCTCATCTCCTCCCCCCTGGTTGACCTGGGCTCCCTGGTGTTGCTTACCAGCATCTTCGGTTGGAAGATCGCCGTAGCCTATGTACTCGTCGGCCTGGTCCTCGCCGTCCTCGGAGGGGCTCTCATCGAGGGGTTGCATATGGAGGGGCACATTGAGCCCTTCATCCTGACCATACGCAGTGTGGAGGGCGAGGAGGAGGTCCTGAGCAGAAGGGACCGCCTCTCCTATGCCTGGACACAGGTGCGCTCCACCGTGCAGAAGGTGTTCTGGTATGTCATTGTAGGGGTCGGCATAGGGGCGGCCATCCACAATTGGATACCTGCCTCGGCAATCCTGTATGTCTTGGGTGAGCACAACCCCCTTTCTGTGCTGCTTGCCACCTTGGTCGGCATACCGATGTATGCCGACATCTTCGGCACCATCCCCATAGCTGAGGCCCTCTGGGCGAAGGGAGTGGGGGTGGGGACGATCCTCTCGTTCATGATGGGGGTCACAGCACTCTCCCTGCCCTCGCTGGTGATGCTGCGAAAGGCCGTCAGGCCCAAGCTGCTGGGCCTCTTTTTCCTGATAGTTACGGTGGGGATCATCCTCATCGGATATATGTTCAATGCATTCGGACACCTGTTTGTCTGAAGACCATAGGAGTGCATGTCATGGCAATATTTGGATTTGGAAAGAACAAAAGAGACTCGAAGGTACAACAGGATTCTGTCTCCTCCCCGGTGAAGGTGCTGGGTTCGGGATGTGCAAGCTGCAACCTGCTTGAGGAGCATACCCGCCAGGCCCTGGAGGAGTTGGGCATGGACACCTCCATAGAGCATGTCACCGATTTTGTCGCCATCGCAGGGTACGGGGTCATGACCACACCTGCCCTTGTCGTCGACGGCAAGCTTCTCGCTTCCGGAAAGGTGCTATCCAAGGATGAGGTGCTCTCCCTTCTGAAGGACATCAGGGGCAAGGCATGAACGCCCCCAAGCCTAAGGTCGCATTCGTATGCGTGCACAACTCCTGTAGGAGCCAGATAGCCGAAGCCTTGGGTAGGGCCTTCCATGGGGGGGCCTTTGACAGTTTCTCAGCAGGGACCTCTCTCAAGGCCTCGATCAACGCTGATGCGGTGCGTCTGGTCAGAACCCTGTATGGCATTGATATGGAGAAGACGCAAAGTCCGAAGCTTCTGCAATCGTTGCCCCCCGTCGACATCATCATAACGATGGGCTGTGGTGTGCACTGTCCGTCCCTTCCTTGCAGCCATAGGGAGGATTGGCTCTTGGAAGACCCTACGGGGAAAGATGATGCAGAATTTCGAAAAACTATCGCGAGCATTGAAGGAAAGCTTGAGTCTCTCTCAGATCGGATAAGCAGAGGGTTCCTTTTTTAGGACCTGTATCTTTTTTGCTAGTGGACATTTGTTGTAAATAGGTGTATCACATACGGGTAGGCTAGGGTCCTACTATCCAAGGTTATTCCCCCTGCATCACCTTTTCAGGAGTTGTCTCATGCAATCGATTGCTAAGATTTTACGTGTCAAGAAGGAAGATGTTCCTTTGATGAACACTGTGTACTTCGCCTTTTTCGTCAGTGGAATGATGAACACCCTCATAGGGACAATTCTCCCCTTCATGAAGGCCGAGTACAATATGAGCTACGTGCTCAGTGGTGCTGTCATTTCAGCACACCAGATAGGAAACTTCTTTGCCCTTCTTATCAGTGGATTCCTGCCTTTCCTCATAGGAAGGAAGAAGAGTACGGTAATGCTATCCCTAGGTTTTGTCATTGGATTCCTGCTGATGACGCTTACAGGAAATCCTCTGTTCCTGCTGTTTGCATTCCTCCTTACAGGAGTAGGGCGGGGAACAATGAGCAACATCACCAATGTTGTTATGAGCGATATTTCAGAGAATAAGACAGCATCCTTGAACCTCTTGCATGCTTCGTTTGCTGTTGGTGCGTTCCTTGCGCCTTTCCTTGCCATACTCACCACCTCTGTATTTGGTGTCCACTGGAGGATAAGCCTATGGACGGTGGTGGTCCTTGAGATCCTCGTGATGATTTTCTTCGGGCGTTCCACCCTTTCAGGAAAAAGCATCGAAAAGCAAAAAGACGTAGCTACCGGTTTCTACAAGGACAAGACCTATTGGCTCAACACTGCCATACTGTTCTTCTACCTTTGCAACGAGGCCTCCATCATGGGGTGGCTGGTCACCTACTTTACAGATTCGGGCATCCTCAGTCCCTCCTTGGCCCAGACCACCAGCTCCGCGCTGTGGGTCTTCATCCTCATAGGAAGGCTTTCCTGTGCGTACCTCTCCACCAAGCTGGGAAAAAACATGCTTCTGGTTCTCCTTGGCTTCTTTCAGGTGGTCTTCTTCCTGCTTATGGTCAGCTCGAAGAACTTTGTCTTCATCTACATGAGCATCTTTGGTTTTGGCCTCGCCATGAGCGGGACCTATCCGACGGTGCTTGCCACCATGAACCCCAAGTACAATGCCTCGACCATCGCGGTGGGTACCGCCATCGCCGTTGCGACCATCGGAGCCATCGGGATGCCGATCATCGTTGGGGCTGTCGCACAGCAAATAGGCATAGCCGGAGGGCTCGCTACGATCAGCATAGCGTTGGTCTGTATGTTTGCACTGATCCTGGTCAAGTATTTTAGTGGAAAAAAAAGGCTGAAGAATGTCTGGGAGTATTAAGTACCACAACCTTTTCATGGTACACTGTCCCAGAAGGAATTATTGATGATTAAACAAAATAAGCATATTAGGAACATAGCCATCATCGCTCACGTCGACCATGGCAAGACTACCTTGGTAGATGCCTTGTTCAAGCAGAGCGGCCTGGTTTCACGAGACGACCAGGATAGGATTATGGATAGCGGCACCCTTGAGAGGGAGCGTGGGATTACCATCAGCGCAAAAAACTGTGCTATCAGGTGGAAAGGGGTAAAGATCAATATCATCGACACCCCCGGGCACGCAGACTTCGGAGGGGAGGTCGAGCGAGGCCTTTCCATGGTCGATGGTGTTGTCCTGCTTGTCGACGCTGCAGAGGGCCCTCTGCCACAGACACGCTTTGTGCTTGAGAAGGCCTTGAGGCTTAACCGCACCCCCATCATCGTCATCAATAAGGTCGATCGCCAGGATGCCCGCAGTGAAGAGGTCCTGGACGAGGTGTACGACCTTCTCCTGGAGCTCAGCAATGATGAGGCGATGCTGGATGTCCCTGTCTTCTTTGCAATAGGAAAGGACGGCAAGTGTGGGCTGACCCCTACCGACCTGGACGACAATATGCACTTGCTGATGGACTGCCTGATCGATTACATCCCTGCCCCCACCTATGATGATGAGGAACCTTTCCAGATGCTGGTAAGCGACCTCTCCTACAGTGACTTCCTCGGTCGGCTTGCCATAGGCAAGATCATCAACGGAAAGGCCAACATGTATGACTCGCTGGTATGTGTCAAGGAGGGCGGGGTCCTGCGCCCCTTGAGGATCACCAAGCTGCAGGCCTATGACGGGCCGACCTTCCATGACGCAACCAATGTTTCAAGCGGGGACATCATCGTCCTTTCTGGTGTTGAGGATGTCTCGATCGGGGATACCATCTGTACGAATGACCACCCGAAGGCACTGCCTAGGATCAGCATAGACGAACCGACGGTCTCCATGTACTTTTCAAAGAACATAAGCCCCATTGCAGGCAAGGAAGGGAAGATCATCGCCTCGGCGAAGATCTGGGAGAGGCTGCAGAAGGAAGTTCTCAGAAACGTCTCCATCAGGATTGAGAAGAACCAGGATGACTCCTTTACCGTCAAGGGAAGAGGGGAGTTCCAGATGGCCATCATCGTCGAGCAGATGCGCCGCGAAGGGTTTGAACTCTGTGTTGGAAGACCCCGCACCATCTTCAAGGAGGATGAGCAGGGCAGAAAGACCGAACCCATTGAGTACCTGAGTGTGGACTGTCCTGAAGAGAGCAGCGGGCAGGTGATGGACAAGCTTGCAAGACGAAAGGCCAAGATGAGCGACATAACCTACACCGAAAGCGGAAGGGTCAAGATGAAGTTTGAGATTCCCGCCCGCGGTCTCATCGGCTACCATGACGAGTTCATGACCGATACCCGCGGCCTCGGCATCATGAACAGCGTCATGAAGGGTTACGAGCTGTACAAGGGGGATTTCCCAGACCGCTTCAGCGGTTCGCTGATAAGCGACCGCGCAGGGGTTGCCGTAGCATACGGCCTGTGGCAGCTTGAGGATAGGGGACGATGGTTCATCGTACCTGGAGACCCCGTGTATGAAGGGGAGATCGTAGGGGAGCGAAACCGTGACCTCGACCTCACCCTCAACCCGACCAGGACCAAGAAGCTGACCAACATGCGCGCCTCCGGCCATGATGAGGCGCTGACGCTCACCCCCATATCCAAGCTCACCCTTGAGCAGGCCATCCAGTTCATCAAGGATGACGAGCTGGTGGAGGTCACCCCTCTCTCTGTGCGGATGTGTAAGAAAATACTCTCCACACAGGATCGAAAGGTGTTTGAAAGGCAGGGATGATATACCCTGCGGTGAAGGCAGAAGAACTCATATGTCCATAGGACACATTGCCAACAAAAAGCCTGAAGGTTCCCCTTCAGGCTTTTTGTTGCTTCCTTGCCACAAGAAATGATGGTTTGAGAAATGCTCAGAGGGCCAAGGTCAGTACCACTGGGGCATGGTCGCTGCCGAGGACCTCTGCATCAATGCTGCTCTCTTCCACTTTTTCCTCAAGCCCCTCGCTGACAAGCCAGTAGTCGATGCGCCACCCTGCATTGTTAGCCCTGGCATTGAAGCGGTATGACCACCAGGAGTACGCCTCGGTTCGCTGTGGATAGAGGAGCCTGAAGGTGTCTGTGAAGCCCTCTTCCAGGAGGAGGGAGAACTTCTCCCTCTCCTCGATGGAGTAGCCTGCATTCCTTTCGTTGGCCTTGGGGTTCTTCAGGTCTATGCTCTTGTGTGCAACATTGAGGTCCCCGCAGATGATCACAGCCTTGATCTCCTTGAGCGAGGCGACATACCCCCTGAAGGCATCATCCCAATCCATCCGGTCGGGCAGGCGGGCAAGCTTGTCCTGGCTGTTGGGCGTATAGCAGCAGACCACAAAGAACTCTTCGAACTCAGCAGTCACCACACGCCCTTCACTGTCCAGGGGATGGCCGATGCCCTCTTCAACGGTGATGGGCTCCACCTTTGAAAAAAGTGCGACACCTGAGTACCCCTTCTTTTCGGCAAAACTCCAATAGGTGTGGTAGGCTGGGATCTCTAAGTCGATCTGATGTTCCTGCAGCTTGGTCTCCTGCAGGCAGAAGATGTCTGCATCAATGTCGGCAAGATACTCTTCAAAGCCTTTTTTCTGGCAGGCCCGCAAGCCATTGACGTTCCAACTGACAAGTTTCATCCTACACTCCTACATGATCGTGATATTCAGGCGCTTTGCCTCATCCAGCACTTCCTGTGGCCATACGGAGGACTGTACCTCCCCGATATGGGCTTTCTGAAGCAGCAGCATGCACAGCCTGCTCTGCCCTATGCCCCCGCCGATGGTCTGGGGCAGCTCCCCGTTGAGCAGCCTCTGGTGCCAGTACAGTTGGGCGCGTTCAGGACATTTTCGAATTTCCAGCTGACGCTTCAATGTCTCTATGTCGACACGAATGCCCATCGATGAAAGTTCAAGGGAGTCGGAGCGGACACTGTCCCATACGATGATGTCCCCGTTGAGACCTGTGTGCTCGGCATCGCTGGGGGTGGACCAGTCGTCGTAGTCCGGGGCCCTGCCTCCCTGGCTTATTCCGTCTGCCAAAGGCGATCCTATGCCTATGAGGAAGATTGCCCCATACTTTTCGGCAAGGGCCCTCTCGCGCTGCTGGGGGGTCAGGTGTGGGTACTCCTGTTGCGCATCCTCGCTGTAGATGAACGTTATGTGGTCAGGCAGCGTAGGGGGGCAGGAGGGGAACATCTCGCTGACAAGGAACTCGGTCCGTTTCAGCGAGGAGTAGATCTTCTTGACGATCCTCTTGAGGAATTCTACGTTCCTGTCCTTTTCCTCCATGACAAGCTCCCAGTCCCACTGGTCGACGTACAGTGAGTGTATGGCATCAATGTCGTCGTCGGGGCGGATGGCGTTCATATCGGTATAGAGGCCGGAGTTCGGCTTGAGGCCCATATTGGCCAGTGCGAGTCGTTTCCATTTTGCCAAGGACTGGACTATCTCCATCTCCATGTTATTGAGATTGCCGATCTGAAAGCGTACGGGCCTCTCTATTCCGTTGAGGTCGTCATTGATGCCCGAGCCGCGCGGGACGAACAGGGGGCTGGTCACCCGGCTGAGTTTCAGCCCTGCCGACAGTTCTCGTTCAAAAGTATCCTTGATGTACTTGATAGCACGCTCAGTTTGGATCTGATTCATTGTTGGGGTGTAATCTGCAGGAAAAAATGAGCTCATATGATATTTTCACTCCTTGGTTCTTGATAGAATATCCTATTTTCAGAATCAATAAAAGCACTAGAAGATTTCTCTTTCCTTTGGTAAGCTTGCCGTATGGAAAAAACAATTCGCCTCTGTATGTTTGATATGGGTGGAGTGGTCGTCAAACACTCCGATTCCTCCTTGGAACGCCTCCTTCTGCGTGATTTCGGCGTTAGTGGCCATGACAGCTTTGTTTCCGTCAATCCTGCGCTTCGGACGCTGCTCGAAGCGCACAGCAGGGCGGAGATCGATGAGCAGGAGATGTGGAGCCGCTTCACACACATCACCGGCATCGCAGTCCCTCCCCACCAGGACTCCTTGTGGGGAAGGCACTTCAAGCCAGAGCTTGATGAACATGTGATCGCCATCATCGAGGAGCTCAAGGCGGGAGGCCATCGCGTGGTCTGTGCCACCAACACCGAGGAGGCTCACTATGCGTATCACCGCGAACAGGGGCAGTACGACATCTTCGATGCTGTCTACGCCTCACTGCAGTTGGGGGAGGTGAAGCCAGAGAGGGCTTTCTTTGACAAGATCCTCGCCACCGAGCAGCTTGAGCCCGAAGAGACGGTCTTCATCGATGACCTTGCAGAGAACTGTGAGGCTGCGAAAACCCTCGGCATCAGGGCTTTGCTCTATGATGACCCTGTAGCGTTGCGTTGGCAGCTGGCAAGTATAGGTTTGCTGTAATAGCAATATAGGTTTAGAGCAAAAATAATGGTATATATTAGTGGAACTGTATAAAAATTTCAATAATTAGTACACTGAAACAACTTTGTTCTAGAATATACATAAGGTTGAGAGCACATATATGCTATGCTATTATTTACAGGCCTTGGTAGAAGGCGGGCAACCCTTGTGCCCCCCTCCAATCAGGAGCCGGACTTTTCTATATACACAATGAGGATTGGAAAGCATGCAACAAGTTCAGTTTGATGAGGATTTTTTGTGGGGATGTGCAACGGCGAGTTACCAGGTAGAGGGCGCCATCGAAGAGGATGGGCGCAAGCCAAGCATCTGGGATGCTTTCACCAAAATCCCAGGAAATGTGATGAACGGTGATGACGGCTCTGTCGCCGCCGACCAATACCACCTCTATGAGCAGGATGTCCAGCTTATGGCTGCCCTGAACTTCCAGGCCTACCGTTTTTCGATCGCTTGGCCGAGGATCATTCCCGATGGCGTGGGGGAGGTCAACATGGCTGGGGTGGACTACTACATCCGCTTGAGCAAGGCCTTGAAGAGCAAGGGCATTGCAGTGGTGGCCACGCTCTACCACTGGGACCTTCCACAGGTGCTGCAGGAGAGGGGAGGGTGGGCAAACAGAGATACTGCCCTTCACTTCCAAGCGTATGCACAGGCATGCTATGAGCATCTGGGGCCCTATGTCGATCGTTGGATCACCCTCAACGAGCCTTTCTGTGCAGCGTACCTGGGCTACCGCACCGGCGAGCATGCACCGGGGATCAAGGATGGGGACCAGGCGAACCGCGCAGTGCACCACCTGAACCTTGCCCATGGCCTTGCCATGCAGTCATATAGGAAAAGTGGCCTCAAAGCCCCTATCGGCACGACACTCAACCCCATCATGCCTCGACCCGCTTCAAGGAAAAAAGAGGACATCCTGGCAAGTGAGTATGCAAGGGCCTTCAATACCGATGTGTTTCTCATGCCCCTGTTCGGCAAGGGATATCCCTCCCTGGTTACCAAAGGGCTGGGCATCACCTATCCTGTTGAGGATGGGGACATGGAGATCATTGCACAGAAGATCGATTTCCTCGGGATCAATTACTACCAGGAAGGGGCGGTGGTCTATGACGGCAGCGCAAGTGTCAAGTACAGCGATGTTCCTGTATGGCAGCCTGTGACTAACCAGGGCTGGCCGGTGACACCCTACGGCCTGCTCAGGACCCTGCACTATGTCCAGGAGATGGACAGGTCCCTTCCCCTATATATTACTGAGAACGGTTGTGCAAATGACGACGAAGTTGAGGATGGTCGCGTCCATGACCTGTTCCGGTGCGATTATATCAACAAGCACCTTGCCATCTGCAAGCAGGCCATAGATGAGGGGATCAACCTACGGGGATACTTCATCTGGTCCTTCCTGGATAACTTTGAATGGGCATGGGGATATGACCGTAGATTTGGCATTGTCCATGTTGATTATGCAACCCAGGAGAGGATACCCAAGGACAGCGCCTACATGCTGCGTGATGTGATAGCAGGGTATGCTGAATTTTCCTGAAAACTTTTCATGAAATATATATGGAAGCTGATAATTACAGTACTATAAAACTAATGAATATATAAGAACCTATATGATATCAGATGTATATTGTATAGGTTCTTTACAGTAATGCAATATTATTGATAGCAGTGTTAACTAGTTGTATACAGGTATGCAAGCAAAAAACAAGCATACCTACATGCATTCTAACCAATAAACATTAAAAAAATATATGAATACAGTTAAACAATATATGAATTTATACTAATATATATTCAAATTCTATCAAAAATGATGCAATACTATATAATATTATACAGAATATATATAATACTTGTCAAAATATATATGGATTGATATCTTTTCACTATAAAATCATTAAATGAACAGTATCGAATATATAATAAAATTAGTATAAAAGTAGTAAAAACTTACTAAAACTATAGCGTTATTATATTGAAACTAGGAGTTTTTAATAAAAAACGGTAGTAATTCCATACGACTACTGGTACAATCCATATAAAGTAACATGTATATGATAGTAAAGATAACAGTTTACATGGTTTAAATATATGAAGAATTTAAAAATCGATAGTAGACTATTAACAATTTGAAATAAATACAATATTGATCCTTTACTAATTTAAACCTTATAAATACATATCCTTGTATTCAACAGTATTCATGCATAGTGGTGTGTGATCTCTGCAGGAATGCTCAACACACGGAGCTTATTGTAATTGAGCAGTGTGCGACCACAGAAGTTCGCACCTATTCTATGGGGCAGTAGCTGACAAGTTCTCATGCCCGATATCCTCTCAGAGTAAAAAACTTTTGTTGTATCCTGACCTCATTAGCAACGAGGAGTTTTCTGAAATGCATCCTGGCACTATGCATTCCTCCGTTGTACTCGGTCAGAGAATAACACCATGGTTAAAGGAAAATTCTTGGCGAGGCAGTATTATGCTTGCATGATGGTGGCGGTATCCCTTAAGCGAAGAGCAGGTAAGGATGATACCGCCAAAGGGTATTCACAAGCAGGAGTTGTTTCAGCGCAATGAAGCCAAGGGAGAAAACAGATTGTAGGTGGAGTATATAATCATTTTTTCTCTCACTAAACAAAAAAGTCTGGTGACAAAGGTGTTTACCCAAGGTTGCTTGAACAGGAGTTTTGAAGTGAAGTGAAAAGAATATATGAGTTGGTTTCTGGTATAGGCATTTTCAAATCTTGATACAATGACAAAATTGCTTTCATGGTCTTTATTTTCAAAATACTTAATGTAGTATGATAACTTACTGTTAAACAGCTTGAAATGTATAAAAAATTGTAAAAACGATATCCAATAATTGGTTAAATTATATAATAAGAATATCAAAATAGTTTTATTTACATATAGAAAATAATCTATTTTTGTTTTGATTGTTTGTACTTGTGCTATCAAAAGAGTGAGTATATACTAGGTAAAAAGGAATATATGACAAAGACCATTGCATTCCACCTGCAGAAAGGTGGTGTAGGTAAAACAACTATCTCCGGAACTCTTGCATGTCAATCAGCCATTGATGGGTTTTCTACCCTTCTGATAGATGTTGACCCGCAAGGGAACGCTTCATCCTGGTTCTTGGAGGAAGCGCCTTCCTTTGAGTTGGCTGATGTTGTCCAGGGACGATGCTACAGTTCTGATGCTATAGTCGCCGTTTCCCAGATTCCAAATCTCTACATCCTTCCGACATTTGGCATTGGTGGATCTCTGAAGAATTATGCAGAGACTAAACTTGCGGAAGAGCCTTTTGTCCTGCAGGACCTCGTGCATGACCTCTCTTCCACGTATGAAAGAATTATATTGGATCTGTCTCCGGGCTTGGGGCGGTTGGAACGAGCAGCCCTTATTGCCAGTGATGAAATCATCTCACCCATGACACCCGAAGTTTTCAGTCTTGATGGTTTGGAAATTTTCATTGAAGAACTAGCTAAGCTCCAAAAGAATCTTCGTTCTAAAGTTGAACATTCAAAGATAATTATCAACTCCTTTGATAATAGGATAAAACAGCATAGGGATATATTCCTAGCAGCTTCACAAGGTAAGTTTACTGTATATAAAATCCCGGTTGACCCTCTCTTCAGGAAGGCACAGGAAGCAGGATCTGCTCCTCAGTTCTTCCGGAAAAGGGGTAAAGGCCTTAAACCTACAACCCTTGAATCGATCAACACCATTAACTTGGAAATTTGGAGATAGACATGGCTTTAAAACGTAATCCTGAAAATGAAGTAGTTGAAGAGAGCAGCATCAGCAGTCAAAAAGCTAAACAACTTTTTGCCAATGAGACCCGCAAACCTAAGAAAGAGAAAAAAGTTCTAACTACTTTCTCCATTGAGCCCACATTCAAAAGAGAGCTTGAAGAGCTGTTTTCCAGCATGGGTCTGGGATGGGCTGCAGGAATTAGGTTTTCCCTTAAGGAATTCACAAAAAAGCATAGTCAGGACTAACCCCATCGTATCTGGTTGTAAGATGATTTCCGTTCATTTCACTAGTAAATACATAGTGTAATGATCAATTAACATGCCAAATAGATAGTGTATCCTAAAATATTGTAGCATAACAGTTATGTATTATTAAGGTTTGTTAGCATTTCTTGCAATTTTGCATATACATGCATTCTTTTTTGCTATGTAAACTGTAAGAATAGACTGTATAACTATGATAAATTTATTTGGAATTTTACTGTAATAGGTTAGTTATTATATCAATTACAAACTTTAATAGTATATAAATTACTGAAAACAGCCAAATTTTAGTATAAGGACTTATAGAAATAGTATTTTTCTAAAGTATTATAGTATCAATATTATATTGAATATATTTCATAATAGGACCAATATACTATGGCAAGTGTACTACCTGACAAATTCTCAACAGACTCAAACATTGTTACTGTTTTCCTGGCTTCGAGGTTCCAGTATCAAGCCCCATGAAGGCTCTTCACGAATTCCCTACTCTGAGGGTAATGCTTGGCGGCTTAAGCAATGCTCCAGTGTAACCTGTATTGATAACTGCAGCTGAGCAGGTTGTTGAGATTCAAAGCTGCACATCCTGTCGTCAGGGTGTAATGATGTATATCGTTATAGCATTATATTAGGGGTAGTTTGATATAAATAATGATACATTACGATAGAAAAATGTATGTTTATCTTATAGGATTAGTTTGTTTTAGTTTCTGAATGCCATAAAAAATATGTGAATTTTAATAATACACTATAAAAATTATAATAAATGAGTATATAAATATAGTTTATTTGTATTGGTACGATATAAAAAAAGTACAAATCAATATTCAATTTTAACTAATATTGTACTGTTTGAGTTTAATTTGCTTTGATTTATTATATAAAATGTATGGTTCAAATACAATAAGTTTATTGGTATGGTATGAATTATGTTACATTATTCTACCGGACATATATGATAGTACGTACTGTATTGCAATGAACTCATCAGTTCTGATTGGTTTTCTCTCCTGCCGGACTATCTGTCCAATGGGGCTGGGAGCCTTTGAACACCCTTGGGACAGCAATACTTACCTTTTTTCCTGTTTCGTTCCTCATGTCCCTGTTGTATACTATCGCCTAGGAGTTTTGCATGGAAGTAGCTTGGTGGCAAGAATGTGTTGTGTATCAGATATATCCCAGAAGCTTTCAGGATAGCAACAACGATGGGGTTGGGGACCTGAAAGGCATCATCCAGAGATTGGATTACATCAAAACCATGGGCGTCGATGCCATCTGGCTGAATCCCATCTTCACGTCACCCATGGCTGATTTCGGCTATGATGTTTCTGATTACCGAGGCGTCGACCCCCTGTTCGGCACCCTTTCAGACGCTGAGCAGCTTATCGAAAAGGCCCATGAGCTCTCCCTTAAGGTGATATTCGATCTTGTGCTGAACCACACCTCCCACAAGCATCCCTGGTTTTTGGAAAGCAGGGAATCCAGGGAGGGGGACAAGGCCGACTACTACATCTGGAATGATACCGTACCCAATAACTGGAAGGGGGCCTTTGGGGGGAAGGGGTGGACCTTTGACAAGCTCCGCGGACAATATTATTTCCATTCGTTTCTTCCCCAGCAACCCGACCTAAACTGGAGAAACTCCGCTACAGTGGACTCCATATTCGAGGAGGTTGGTTTTTGGCTTGAGAAAGGAGTTGACGGTTTTCGCCTCGATGTCATCAATTCGATCATCAAGGATGAGACACTGAGGGATAACCCGAGAATTTTTGGAAGCAGGCCGCGCCCATATGACATGCAGCGCCATATATTCGACAGGAATCGCCCCGAGTCCCATTCCAGGCTCAAGATGCTGCGCAAGCTGGTGGACACCTATCCTGACAGGATGCTTGTCGGGGAGATCATGGTCGAGAATCCAGGCGAGCCTGAGCTGGCCGCCTCCTATCTGGGGAGGACCGGTGATGAACTGAACCTCTCCTTTGACTTCTCCCTCATCAACACCACCTTCTCCGCAGCCAAGTGGCAACGCTCAGCAAAGCGCTGGTATGAGGCTGTAGGCAGGCACCGTACCCCTGCCTGGGTGCTGAACAACCATGATGTGAGCCGATCCTTATCACGATTTCGCAATAATGTGCAGAAAGCCCGACTTGCCGCATTCTTTCAGTTCACCCAGAGGGGAGCCGTTTTCATCTACTATGGGGAGGAGCTCGGGCTGCGGAACTCCTTTGTCTGCAGAAAGGACATGCAGGACCCCCTTGGCAAGCGATACTGGCCCTTTCATAGGGGTCGTGACCCCCAACGGGGGCCTATGGTCTGGGAGGTGGGGGGTGAGCACGGCTTTACACAAGGGGAGCCCTGGTTGCCCTTTGTTAAGCATGCGAATAGGTATTCAGTGGAGAATCAGGAGCTTGAGGATGACTCCATGCTCACCCTCTACAGATCCCTGATCGCCTTGCGCACCAGTGAGCCTGCACTAAGGCAAGGTGTGTGCATATTCCAGGAGCAGAAGAATGCCAGCCTCATGGTGTACACGCGCACCCTTCTAAAAGAACGGTTCCTAGTGGTCCTGAACTTCTCCCCCAAAACACAATCTGCATACCTTGGTGAATTTGGCCTGCACAGCAGTGACAGCGAAGAGGTCTTCTCCACCGCAACAGTTCTTGGAAAGTCCCGTTTCTCCTATGAGAATGTTACCCTTGGCGGGTATGAAGGGGTGGCTTTCAGGCTTGGCTAGCGTAGGAAGGTATGTATTTTTGGCGATCTCCCCATGATTCGGAATAATGCAAGGGATAGCCTGGTTTTTGATAGTATTCCGGATTAGGAAGTGTCAGTTGCAAGTTTCTTTGATATTGTCCTGATTGTACAGGCCTTTTTTGTTCGGTGCCTTGATGCCTGCACCAAATGTAGCGCTGGCCCTGCACGTGTGGTTTTAGGTGATGGTGCAATACAATGCAAGAGGATCAGAGCACACTCTGATCCTCTTGCATTGTATTCATATTCAGGTTCCTGTATTCATCTTCAGATGAAAAGCAGCTTCCTCTGTACCCTACAGCCTGAACAGCAGGTCATCATAACTGGGAAATGGCCATGTCCCCTTGTCTGTGTAGGTCTCCATCACATCAATGTGGCTTCGAAGGGCGAGCATCTGGTTGGATACCTCATCCCTGTAGAGCTGTGCCTGCCTGAGGACCTCATCCTTGTAGGAGAGGGCCTTGGCAATGCTTACATGCAGCTCTTCAGTTGCAGCAATGCTCTGGTTGAGCGTTGAGCAGAGGGTGGTTGCAATCTTTCTCTGTTCAGTTGTTTCCAAGGCTATGGCTTGCTGGTGTGCTATGCTCTGGGTCAGGATTCCCAGATATTTGGTAACAGAGGGTATGACATATTTCCTGCACATCTCAACCATGATGGCAGCTTCAACGTTTATCTGTTTGCTGTAGGTCTGCAAGGCAATCTCTACGCGCGACTCCACTTCGCCCTTTGAGAGAACCTTCTGGCTGGAGAGCAGTGAAAGGCTCTTCTCACTCATCATCTCAGGCAGGGCGCTGACGGTATCGCTGAAATTGGGAAGGCCACGTTTCTTTGCCTCCACCTCCCATGCAGCATCATAGCCATTGCCATTGAAGATGACCCGCTTGTGCTCCTGATAGAACTCCCTGATGATGCAGTGGCTCTCAATGTCGATGTCCTCTGCCTTCTCCAACCTGTCTGCCACCTCTTCAAGCACAGAGGCCATCGCTGTGTTGAGATAGATGTTCGCTATTGAAACGGTCTGGGAGGAGCCTACCATGCGGTACTCAAACTTATTTCCTGTGAAGGCTATGGGGCTGGTCCTGTTTCGGTCAGTCAGGTCCTTGGGGAGCTGGGGAAGCATGGAGACACCAAGCTTTACGAACTGGCGGTCTTTTTTACAGCTGTGCTTCTCTTCGGAGATGTCATCGAGGATTTCGCTCAGCTGTTCGCCAAGATAGAGGCTGATGATGGCAGGGGGCGCCTCTGAGGATCCCAGGCGGTGGTCATTGCCTGCGGTTGCCGCTCCGCATCTTATCAGGGGGGCGTACTCGTCCACAGCCTTGATGAAGGCTGTGAGGAAGAGCAGGAACTGTATGTTGTCCTCAAGGTTCGATCCTGGGGAGAGCAGGTTGGTTCCGTCATCCGTTGCAAGTGACCAGTTGTCATGCTTGCCCGAACCGTTGACACCAAGGAAGGGCTTCTCATGGAGGAGGGCAACCATCCCATGGCGCAGGGCTACGCTTTGCAGCACATCCATGAGCAGCTGGTTGTGGTCTGCTGCCAGGTTGGCCGCTTCATAGACCACCGCTATCTCAAACTGGTTGGGTGCGGCCTCCTTGTGCTGGGTCTTGCTGCTGATGCCGAGCTTCCACAGCTCATAATTGAGTTCCCGCATGAAGATGGTGACCCTGTCGCCTATGGTGCCGTAGTAGTGGTCGTTGAGCTCCTGGCCCTTTGCCGCAAGGTTGCCCATGACCGTCCGCCCGCTGATGCGAAGGTCGGGCCTCATCTCGTAGAACTGCTTGTCGACCAGGAAGTACTCCTGCTCGGGCCCGACATTGACGACGATCCGTTTTGCGCTGGTGTTTCCCAAGGCACGAAGCACCCTGAGCGTCTGCTTCTCAATGGCCTGGTTTGCACGCAGCAGCGGCACCTTGTGGTCAAGCGCTTCCCCGTTGTAGGAGAAGAATGCAGTGGGGATATAGAGTGTCTTCACCCCGGAGACATCCTTGAGGAATGCGGGTGAGGAGGTGTCCCATGCAGTGTAGCCACGGGCTTCGAAGGTGGCGCGCAGCCCCCCGTTGGGAAAGGATGAGGCGTCCCCTTCGCCTTTGATGAGCTCCTTGCCTGAGAACTCCAGCAGGACCTTCCCTCCCTTGGTAGGGGTGATGAAGGAGTCGTGCTTTTCAGCGGTGAGGCCGGTAAGGGGCTGGAACCAGTGGCAGAAATGGGTTGCCCCTCGGGTGAGCGCCCACTGTTTCATCGCGCTTGCCACATAGTCGGCAAGATCGGAGGTGAGCTCGCGTTGGCCACGCTGAACCTCTTTAAGCTCCCTGATGGTAGGGTCGCTGAGGTATTTTCCCATTTCTGTCTCTGTAAAGCAGTTACTTCCATAGAAATCCGTAACCGGGGTTTTCGCGTAGTCAATGTCGAACATCTGTGATCCTCCAAGTATTCACCTTGACAATACACAGTTTTCACTCACTTGTGCAAGAAGAGACAGTATTCTTGCCGATATTTGTCCTGTTTTGGACCTTTTGGCCTACGTATCGACTGCCGTGATGTTTACTGCCACCGTATCCGAGTAGTTTCCTGATGGGGCGCTCTCGGCATTATCCTGTATGACGCCTGTCACGCTGATCTGTTTCTCACCTTCCTTCAAGAGTTTTTTCCACCGGATATTCTTGCCGGGGGTCACAGGGGAGTCATTGAAATAGAGGGCGTAAGATATGCCGTAGAGGTTGAGCTTGCCATCAAGGTGGAGGTAGAACGTATCCTTCTTTACGCTTTTGCTGGTGAAGTTGATATCGACCTTGTAGTTCTTCCCGGAAACAGCATTGACGAGATCTATCTTGGCAGTAGCGACCGGGGTCTTGTTTGTCCCATAGGCATTGGGAAGATGGACAGCGTGCTCCTCGATGATGGAGAGCAGATACTGCAATTCCTGGGGAGGCTGCGAGTCTGCATAGGGAACTGGCGGAAGGCTTGACGTGCTACCGGCTCCTATGAAGGGTATGGCGCTGGCAGAGGGGAGGGAAAGGCTACCAGGCTTGGGGGGGTTGGGCAGAGGCGGGATGATCTGACCATTCACCGGAATATAGTCTTGGATGGTGTTGATGTTATACGAGGGGGTGGCCATTGCAAGGTAGAAGGAACCGATGGTCCCCGAGACCAGGGCGTACGTTTCTCCGGGGACGAAGGTTGAACTGGGATTGTCAGATACGAAGTAGAATCTGACCTGCAAAGAGGTGACATTGTGCCACGTTTCACTGTCATGGGAAAGAATGACCACCTGATGGTTAATGGGATTTTTTCTCGTGGTGGTCTCCCCGTTCATGGAGGTTACGCTGTCAAGATAGAACCCTGCATCATTGGTGAGGTATCCATTATACCATCGCTTGCCCCTGAACCTGTATTGGCCTGAGGTGTTCACGACAATGACCGACGGCTCCTTCAGGGAAACAGGAGGATTGGTGGTCGTGAGGGTCAGCGTCCCTATCAGGCCTACAAGTTTGTCTGGGGTGTATGGCCCTGAGCCTTGGGTAAATTGTAGGGAGGGCTCCTGTACATAGGTTGCATACATTTCCGATGTGGCCCCTAGGAAGGACAAGGGGAAGAAGATGAGTATCATTACCACAAGCCATGGAAACGCTCTTCTTTGCATGTGATGATGGTACGCCCATATAGGCGCGTCGTCAAGGTTCACCTATCGCTTTCAGCCTATCTATATGTTTTTGCTGAGAGAACCCAGTGCTCTTGGGGGCAGGGATGAATCTGCCTTGGCGTTCACTATACTTGCTCATTGTATCCGTAGGGATTGCGGTCCCTACGCACTCTGCTGTGAAGCAGGAGTCCCATCGGCCTTTACTGATGGGTAAGTAACTCTATGGCGCTGATCGTGACGACGATGGTGTCCTCATAGAGCCCTGAGGGGGCTGCCTCAGCGACGGTGGGGGAGATGCCTGTAATGAGGATGTTCTGGGTATTGCTTCCCTCAGTGAGGGGTGTCCAGGGTATCTTGTCATCCAGTTTGACAGGTTCTCCCAGGAACTGGAGCTGGTAGGGGATGGCATACCCCAAGGGATTGTTAGTTGGCCGTAGCTCAAACGAGGTGCTCCCCTGCTGTTTTGAGAACTGAATTTCGACTCCATAGGTATGGCCTGGTGAGGCATTGCTCAGATTGAGCTGTGCCTTGGCTATCAGGGTGGTGTTATGCAGATAGCCCCTAGGCAGGGTAAGGGCCTGTTCGTCTATGATGGAAAAGCCGTAGATAACCTCCTGTGGCTTCTCACCATAGGGAATGGCCGGTTTCCCAGGGGGTGTTATCAAGGGTGAGTTCATGGGAGGGCTGCCATTGGCAGGAATTGTCTGGCTGCCGACAGGAACATATATCTTGGGCTTGTAGTTGTAGTTGATGCCCTGGTCGTTTGCTGCAACAGCAACATTGAATGAGCCGATGTTTCCATAGGGCATGGTGTAGATGGCCCCTGGCTTGTAGATGGAGGATCTCTGGTCGCCCAGCAAATAGAGCTTTGCCTCAAAGACCGAGACGCCAAGAGCCTTTTGTGTGGTGGTCATCGGAGCTGTCCCGCCGCCACTCCATAGCCTGCGATACCCTGTCACCCCAAGTTCTGTGGTTACAGCAGCCAGGAAGAAGACCGTACTCTGGTTCTGGTAGACCGGCAACCCTGTCTGCCAGTGATTGCCCCAGGTAACAGGCCCTGTAAAGTTGAAGGTGCTGTCGATCTGGGCATCGACCAGGCTTGGCTGGTAGAGCGTCTCCCCTTCCGTTGCTGTGATGGTGAGGGTGCCCAGATGGGCTACTATCTGGGTAGGGAAGAAGGGGGCAGTGCCCTTGGTAAAGATCAGATCCGGAGTCTGTACCTGGGCATATGTGGCGGTGATGGCCGCCGAAAGGGGCACGAAGGTGAGAAAGAGGAGTAGTATCAGTGTCGTTGTTCGTTTGACCATAGCATAGCATAGCAATATTTGCATGCTGAATGCTAGGGATTCACCCCCTCGCCCCCTCCCAGTTTCTTTTGCAGTGTACTACGGCCCGGTCTTGCTGTCGCCTATGAAGATGCCGCCCTTGCAGCAAGACGCTCACGGAACAGCCTCAGCTTGTCCGATATCTCAGAGGCCTCAAGGGGGCGGGTGGGATCCTCCTCCTCAAAAAGGGCCTTGGGCATCTCTTCAAGAAAGCGCGAGGGGAGGCTGGTCACCAGGTCGTTTCCGCGCTTGCGCTTCTCGCACGAGGAGATGACCAGGACCCTGCGCGCCCTGGTGATGGCAACGTAGAAGAGCCTACGCTCCTCATCGATGTTGGCGGGGTCCTCTTCTATTGCACGGGCATGGGGTATGTACTGGTCTTCCACCCCAGCGAGGAAGACGGTATCGAACTCAAGGCCTTTTGAGGCATGGATGGTCATCAGCGCTATCTTGCCGCTCCCATCCTCGTCCACCTGTTCCTTGCCGTTGATGCTCAGGCGGTTGATGAAGTCAAAGAGGGTTGCGTTGCTGTTGTCCGGGTTCCGTTCCCAGCGTGCGAGCATGTTGCACAGCATGTCTATGCCCTTCATCTTGAAGTTGACCAGGCCCTCATTCTCCGGATGCTCATTTTCCAGAAGCTGCTTGTACCCTATCTCCTTGACCAGGAGCCTGAGGACCTGGGCCCGGTTGCCTCGGGTGGCCATGATCTGGTCATGGTACTCGTTTATGAGCTCTACAAACCGCTTGATCGCCTTTTGCATCCCCTCACGAATCTGGCCATCGGTAGCGATGGCCATAAGCGAGAGGGCGTCGAAGAGGGAGAACTTGTGGTCCTCCGCCACCTTGCGCATCTTCTCCAGGGTCGTGCGTCCGATGCCCCTTCTGGGGGTGTTGATGATCCTCAGCATATTGATGTCGTCATCCTGGTTTGCCAGGACCTTGAGGTAGCTTACAATGTCGCGGATCTCCTTGCGGTCGAAGAAGCTCTGTCCACCGGTGACCTGCGAGGGGATGCCCCGTTCGGTGAATCTGGTCTCCAGGTTCGCTATGAGGCCGTTGGTACGCACCAGGACCCCGAAATCGGAGAAGGGGCGGTCCTCGTTCTTGTGGGAGGCCATGATGCGGTCAGCAATGACGGTGGCCTCGTCGTCGTCATCGGAGGGATGTATCAGGTTGATCGAGCTGCCCCGGCCGCTGTCGGTCCAGAGGTTCTTCTCCTTCCTGGACTGGTTGTGGACGATGAGCTTGTTTGCAGCCTCCAAAATGGTACCTGAAGAGCGGTAGTTGCGTTCCAGCTTGATCTCCAGGTGTTCGGGGAAGTCGCGTTCGAACATCACCAGGTTTTCATAGTTCGCCCCTCTCCAGCTGTAGATGCTCTGGTCATCATCACCGACAACACAGAGGTTGCGGCTCTCGGAGGCGAGCATCTCAACCATCCTGTACTGTGCCAGGGAGGTGTCCTGGAACTCGTCGACCAGGATGTGGGTGTAACGGCTTCTGAGGGCCTCAAGGACCTCCGGCTTCTGCTCGTAGAGGTCCAGGGGCTTCATGATGAGGTCGTCGAAATCGACGGCGTTGTACGCCTTGAGATGTTTCTCATACTCGCTGTACAGCAGGCGGATCTTATCCGATGAGGCTGCGGTAAAGACCTTGCGCTTGGTCTTGATGTCGGAGAACAAGGATGATAGTTCATAGAGGTCGAAGCTCTCCACCACCAGGTCGAGGTTGAGGATGACCTCCTTGAGCAGGGCCATCCTGTCGTTGGTGTCGTAGACGGTGAAGTTGTTCTTGAAGCCGAGGTGCTGGATGTACTGCTTGAGCACCCCCATGCCGAAGGAGTGGAAGGTGGTGCTTGTAAGCTTCTTCAGCTTGAGCCCTGTGAGGCTGCGGATACGCTCTCCCATCTCCTTTGCCGCCTTGTTGGTGAAGGTGAGGGCGAGGATGGCTGACTCGTCTATGCCGGTTTCCAGCATATGTGCGATGCGATAGGTGAGCATGCGGGTTTTTCCGCTGCCCGCCCCTGCAATGACCAACAGCGGCCCGTCAAGGTGGGAAGCAGCCTGGCACTGCTCCTTGTTGAGATCTTTTTCTAGATTGAAATGCATGATACCTCAGATTCGTTTGATGAAGACCGAGTCTATACCCACCCCCAGGACAACGATCGAGGTGACAATGAGACCGGAGACGATGACGCCCCCGAATACTGCCATCATGGTCTTTCGCTTGTCAAGGCCCATGATCCAGGAACCGAGGGTTCCTGTCCATGCCCCGGTTATCGGCAGGGGGATCGCAACGAACAGGAGGATGCCCCAATAGCCGTACCTGCTTACCTTGGGATAGACGCGCCTTTGTGCCTTGGCGACGAAGCGGTCAAAAAAGGAGGCGTACCACCTCCAGTGGGCGTGGAATATCTTGTGGAAGGTTGCAAGGAAGGTATAGGCGATGGGAGCGACGAGGGCGTTGGTCAGGATGCACAGCGGTGCGGCAAGCCAGAGCGACACCCCATTGAAGTAGGCATAGGGTATGCCCCCCCTCAGTTCGCTGATGGGCAAGAGGGATAGCAGGACACTGACAAAAAGAGTGGTGATGTTCATGGCGACCCCTTACTCGTGGTGTTGTTCGTCGACCTCTATGGCGTGAGCCGGGCAGACCTCGTGGCAACAGTAGCAACGCACGCATGCCTTCTGATCGATGATGATGCTTTTCCCCTCAAGGTGCAATGCATGCACCGGACAGATCTCTATGCACTTGCGGCACTGGATGCAAGGCTCGGTAAGGAAGACCGGGGCCTTGCGCTCGCGCTTGACCCTCCAGCGAATATAGCGGCCCAGGAAGAAGGGAGCGACAAGGGCGTGAAAGAAGCTTGTCTTCTTCTGTTGTGCAATCCTTACAAAGTTCTCCACCACCAGGTCGTTCGCATCCAGAAGCGGGTATGAGGTGGGTGCCGACCCCTCACCGCGCCTCAAGGCCTCTGAGATGATGGGTATGCTCAAGGGGTCATACCCCATGACCAGAGCCTGCGCCCAGTCCAGGGCGAGGGCGTCCTTGGATGCCAGGATGAGGCCCATGTGCCTGGGCTTTCCGTTTGCAGGTCCGGGCCCCTCCATGCCGATGATGCCATCCATGAGCGAGAAGGATGGCTTGGCCAGGGAGAGGATTCCCACCATCAGGGAGGCGAAGAGCTCGCGGGTGGGAAACAGCACATGGCAGGGGCTCTTGTGCAGGCCGGGTACCAGCCCGAAAAGGTTCTTCACCGCCCCGGTGCTGTACATCAGTTGGTGGGTCTTGAGCTTGGGCAGGCTGAAGAGCAGGTCGACCTCATCCAGGATTCCTGCAAGGGGAAGGCTCTTTCCCCGGGTATAGGGGACAAGCCTTGTCCTGGGGTTCTGGGTGAAATCAACCCACCGCACCCCCTCATCCTTGCAAACCTTATCAAGACCACAAGCCCTGGGGACAAAGGAGGGGCCCTGCAGGCCGGGGGAGTCCCCCATAAGGATCTCCTTGGCCCCCTGTTTCTTCAGAAGGTGGATCACAGCGAGCACCACAGCGGTGCTGGTGGTTATGCACCTGTCCTCCCTGGCATCGGAGAGCACATTGGGCTTGAGCAGGACGCGCTTGCCAAGGACCGAGGGCATATCGGCGGCGATGCAGGCCTCTTCGACCGCAAGGTCCACCATCTTCTGTTCATAATTTTCACACCTGACTATCGCTACACTACTCATGAGACTCTCCTGACAAGACAAACATACAAGGGGCCCCGCCCGCCGGAGCTGTCCGGCAGGATGATGGAACCGTAGGGGCGCCCTTCGGCCTCGGGGGCCGATATGTGCTCGATGGCAAATCTGCCCGCACGCTTTGCAAACAACTTCTCAATGACACCCTCGTTTTCAGCAGGCTCGATGGAGCAGGTGCTGTACAGGATGAGGCCGCCCACCTTGACCGCCTCCAAGGCTGCTGCCAGCATGGCGAACTGCTGGATCGCCAGCGCCTTAGGGCGCGAGGGCCTCCACATATGCAAGGCCTTGTCATCAGCGAGGACATGGCGCTCACTTGAACAGGGGGCATCGAGAAGGACGCGGTCATAGAGGCCTTGTTCGTACAGGCCCCACTTGGTGGCGTCATGGCCGGTAACCAGCACATGCTCTTGCCACGCTTGTGGAAGGTGGTTCTTCAGGACGATCTTCAGCCTTCCCCTGCGCGTCGCCGAGCGGTCGTTTGCCACCAGAAGCCCGCTTCCCTGCAAAGCCGATGCCATCACCAGCGTCTTGCCTCCGGGGGCGGCGCACATGTCCAGGACATGGTCGCCCTCTTGGACACCAAGCAGGCGCGCCGCTATGATGGAGGCCTCATCAAGATAGTATGTGGCTTCGAGCTTTTCATTGAACGCCACGGGTTTTCTCTCTTCAAGAAGCGCCTGGCGTAGGGTTGGCCACCGTTCGGCATAGATGTTCTGGTAGTGGAGCTCGAAGAGTTTAGCACCCTCGGTCTCCTTCTGTTTTTTTCCCATGGGATGACTGTAGCGGATTTCAACCCTCTTGTGAACCTTTTTTTGTTGTGCTATGCTCAGCCATGGCATATTTAACAGCGTTTCTAGAAGGAATCATTAGTTTTATCAGTCCCTGCATCCTCCCCATTCTGCCCCTGTATTTCTCCTATCTGGCTGGAGGGGTGGCCGATGAGGCGAAAAAGGGTGTGCTGCTTAAGAATAGTCTGGCATTCGTATTGGGCTTCACCATACTGTTTGTCGCCCTAGGGGCCGCTTCCACCACACTAGGACAGTTCTTGCAGGACCACCTGCTGCTTATGAACAGGATAGGGGGGGTGCTGCTCATTCTCTTTGCCCTGAACAATCTGGGTGTCGTCCTGGTAAAGGCAGTCAATACAAACCATAAGTTCCAGCTCAAGAGCATGGCGAACATGAACGTTCCCAAGTCCATCCTCTTTGGCTTTGTCTTCGCCCTGGGGTGGACACCCTGTGTCGGCCCCTTCCTCGGTGCTGCCCTGATGCAGGCTGCCAATGCGGCACTCATCTACAAGGGGATGCTCACCCTGTTCTTCTACGCCATGGGCCTGGCCATTCCCTTCCTGTTCGCAGCTATCCTGCTCGAACAGCTTGAGGGGGTCTTCGCCTCCATCAAGAAGCACTCGAAAGCCATCTCAGTGGTCAGCGGCATCATCCTGCTGGCTTTCGGCATATCCTTGGTGCTGGGTTTCAACCCGGCAGCATTGTTTCTCTAGGAGTACCCAACGATGAAAAAAAATACACGGACCCTTCTGATAACCGTCATTTCGTTTGCTGTTCTGATCACCATTGCAGCAGTCGCCTACAATGCTCTGAAGGCCAAGGCCCCGGCAGTCTCCTTCACCCCGACCCTTGCCATGGAGGCACCAGCCGAGCCGAAAAAGGCGGAGGCGCCAAAACCCGCTGCACCTCTGGCGGAAGCACAGGCCCCCGATCCTCTCCCCCCTGTTCCAGAGGCCCAAGGCTCCGACCCTCTCCCTGCCCAAGGATCCGAACCTGCTGAGGCCTCTTCTGGGGCAGAGGCAGACCAAGAGCCTGAGGCCGAACCCCAGGACCAGGAGGATAAGGGGCCTATGATGCCCAACCTCCCCCTGACCCGTCTTGACGGCAGCGTCACCTCGTTTGCAGAGGTCAGGGGCGACAAGCCCGCTGTCATCAACTACTTCGCATCGTGGTGTCCTCCATGCAAGCAGGAGCTGCCGCACTTCCAGAAGGCCTTTGACGAGTATGGGGACCGGGTGAGCTTCATCTTCCTTGATGCACTGGACGGCCAGCGCGAGACGCTGAAGACCATCAACGCATTCATCAAGAGCTTTCCCTTTACCGGTCCGGTCTTCTACGATGATGGAATGTTCGCTGCGGTCTTTCAGACCAACAGCCTGCCCACCACAGTCTTCCTGGACAAGGAGGGGCGTGTGGTCAAGGGGTACCTTGGCTTTGTCGCCGAGGATGTCCTGTATGCAGACATTGCCGCCCTGCTGGACTAACCCAGCTTGATCATGTAGCCGATGAAGAACAGGGCGCTTCCCCCGATACAGAACAGATGCCAGATGGCATGGTAGTGGGGGATGCGCTTGTTTGCGTAGAAGATGACCCCAATGGTATAGGTGAGCCCCGCTGCGATTATCCAGACGGCGATCCCTTGTGGCAGATAGGGTATCACATCATTCCAAAACAACACTACCAGCCAACCCATTGCAATATACAGCGCCACATGCAGGGCACCCATCTTACCCCAGATCAGCAAGGTGGTGAGGATGCCCACCACCGCTATGCCCCAGACCAGGGCTAGTATTGTGTATGCCTTGGCACTGCCGACATACATGAGCATCGGGGTGTAGGTGCCCGCTATCAGGAAGTAGATGTTGCTGTGGTCCAGGATCCTGCACAGTCTCTTTGCATCCCCGTGGGGCAGTGAATGATACAGCGTTGATGCCCCGTAGAGCAGGATCATGGTAAGGCCCCAGATGACCATCCCTACCTTCAGCGAAAGCGAGGGGAGGGAGGGAAGCTTGAAGAGTATGATGATGAAGGCGATGATCGCCAGAGCTGTCCCCACCATGTGCGTGATGGCATTCTCCCTCTCGGCCTTGGGGTCGTCATAGGTGTGCAGCGTGATATGCCGTTCCAGCCAGCTCTGTTCTGTTTTTTGTTGCATGATGGGTAGCTCCTTGGAAAAACCATACAGCCAAGGCCTGCAAGCGACAAGCGTTTAGGAGGTATTTTATACACTAGTGATGGTATACCATGAAAAAACCTGCCTATAGTCCGATGCTGTAGGCAGGTTTTTGCTTTGATCGCTGGGATTTTTAGAGGATATGGTCCAAAAAGAGCTTGGTGCGTTCACTTTTGGGGTTGGTGAAGATATCATGGGGGGTGGCGATCTCAACAATCTCCCCATCATCCATAAAGACCACCTTGTCCGCAGCAGCCTTGGCGAAGCCCATCTCGTGGGTGACCAACAGCATGGTCATGCCGCTTCTGGCAAGGTTCAGCATGACATCCAGGACCTCCTTGATCATCTCGGGGTCCAGGGCGCTGGTGGGCTCGTCAAAGAGCATGACCTTCGGATCCATCGCCAGGGCCCGTGCTATGGCGACCCTCTGCTGCTGGCCTCCGGAGAGCTGGTTGGGGTGCACCCTCTCCTTGTCCTCCAGACCGACCATCTTCAGCAGCTTGCGCCCTTTCTCCTCGGCATCCTTGCGCGTCATCTTCTTGACCTTCAGAGGGGCGAGGATGATGTTGTCCAGGGCTGTGAGATGGGGGAAGAGGTTGAAGGACTGGAATACCATCCCCACCTCCTCGCGGATCTTGCGCAGGTCCACCTTCGGGTCGACCACATCATCCTCATCGATGAAGATGTGTCCGCCTGTAGGTATCTCCAACTTGTTCACACACCTCAGGAGCGTGCTTTTGCCACTGCCTGAGGGTCCGATGATGACTATCACCTCGCCGTTCTCCACGGTGAGGGAGGCATTGCGTACAGCCTTGACGACATCCTTCTCTGTCTGATATTCCTTGGTGAGGTTCTCTATGCGTATCCTAGCCATTTTTGTGCAACCTTTCCTCGAGCATCCCTACGAGGCGTGAGAGTACGAGCGTGATGATCAGGTAGACCAAGGCGACGACCAGCATGGTCTCCAGGGAGAGGAAGGTGCGCGAGATGTACTCCCGACCTTTTCTCAGGATATCGCTCAAGGCGATCGCTGATACCAGCGAGGAGTCCTTGAGCATGGAGATGAACTCGTTGCCGACAGCCGGCAGGATGACCTTGACCGTCTGGGGCAGGATGACATACCTGAAGGCCTGGCCGCGGCTCAGGCCGACAGCGATGGCCGCCTCCATCTGCCCGCGCGGGATCGCCTGGATGCCCGCCCTCACGATCTCACCCATATATGCACCAAAACAGATGGAGAGGGCCACAACAGCGGCCACCATGCCCTGGATCCTGAAGAACCGGCCCATGGCGTAGTAGATGAAGATCAGCTGGACCAGCAGCGGGATGCCGCGGATAAGCTCCACGTAGACACCGCTGACCATGTTGACCCACCGCTTCTTACTCACCGAGCCCAGGCCGGTCAGCGTCCCTATGACGATGGCACCCAGTATTGCCATGATGGTCACCTGGAAGGTTACCGGGGCCCCCTTGATGACGACCATGAAGATATCCCTATAGGGGTCGGGTTTGAAGATTACCAGTCCTGCAAGGAGGGCAAGGCCGCTGAAGAAGGTTATCCTCCAGGAGTTGAGCACATGCCCGTCGCCTTTGCGTGGTATGAGCACCCCGTCGGTCATCTGGATGATGGGGTGCTTTCGCTTGTGGTCGGTGGGGTCTACCGATACCATCTTCTGCTTTGCCGTATGCATCTGCAGGTCATCAAATCTATTTTCTTCGCGTTCCATGGTTACTCACTGTTCAGTAGGATATTGGTTATAGGGTAGTACTACATAATTATGCATGCATTGTCAATACAATTGAATAAATATTCAAGTGATAGGGAGATAATCCTCACAAGGCCAGGACAAGAGAAAGCCGCCAGGAGGCGGCTTCGTTTGCTAGGCTGGTTTTGTGAGCATCCCTTACAGGATGTTCCACTTCTTCTGCAGCTCAGCCATCTTGCCTGAGGCTACGATCTTGGCAAGGCCATCGTTGACCAGCTTTATCAGGGCGGTATTGTCCTTGAGCATTGCAATGGCGATCGGCTCAGGGTCGCCGAGGTCGCTTGCCGAGCCGCTGACCTGCAGCCTGGTTGCATACCTAGGATTGGAAAGGACATACTCGCTGGCGACCACAGAGTCCGTCACCACTGCATCGAGGTTGCCGTTGATCATGTCCTCTATGGCAAACCCAATCTCATCGTAGGCCTTGATGACACTCTTCATGGAAGGGTTCTCCACCAGGAAGGCCTCCAGGTAGATGTGCCCTGTGGTTCCGAGCTGAACGCCAACCTTCTTGTCTTTCAGCGTGGCGGTAGAGGTGAGCCCCGAGCTTGATTTTGGTGACAGAATCGCCTGTGTGATGGTCATGATGGGGGTGGAGAAGCCCATGGTCTTCTTCCTTTCGTCGGTAACGGATACCCCTGAGGCGACTGCATCGTACGCTCCGTTGGACAGGCCGGCGAAGATCCCGTCCCAGGCGACGTTCTGAATGGCTATATTAACATTCTGTACCTTGGCGATCTCAGCAACCAGGTCGATCTCAAAGCCGACGATCTCTCCCTTCTCATCGACAAATTCCAAAGGGGGCCAGGCGCAGTTTGCTGCAAAGATATAGGAAGGCTTTCCTGCCTCTTCCTTGGTTCCTGCGCTGAAGAGGGGGACCAGCGATGCCAACAGTATGACAAGAGCAATGGTGGTAAGTTTTTTCATAGTGTAATCTCCTAATGTGTTATACACGATAATGCATAGATATGCAGTAATTGTCAATATAATGAGAATAAATATACAACAAAAAGAATGAAACTCAACATATATGCATAAAAAAAGAGGAACCTGAGTTCCTCCGTTTTTATGTGACCCGCTCCTAGAGCAGATTCCACTTCTTTTTCAGTGCATCGAAAGAGCCGTCGGCCATCGCTATCTCAAGGCCCTTGTTGACCAGGGCGAGCAGCTTGGCATCATCCTTGCGCACTGCAATGGCGATGTCTTCCTTGGTGAAGGGCTCACCCGCTACAATGAGGCGGCTCTTGTAGTTTGCGTTTGCAAGCACAAAGTCACTGGCGATCAGGGAGTCACACACAGCAGCCTCCACATTGCCATTGAGCATGTCCTCGATGGCGAGCCCGATGTCGTCGTAGGCACGCTTCTCAACAGGGTAGTTGGCCAAGGCGAAGTCTCCGGTGGTGCCGATCTGCACCCCGATCTTCTTGCCTCCGAGGTCATTGATGCCCTTGTACTTTGCCTTGTCTGCGGTTCGGATGATGACTACCTGCCCTGCTTCCAGGATGGTGGTGGAAAAAGCCATGACGCCCTTCCTCTCTTCGGTGACGGTGACCCCGGATGCGACCCCATCATATGCTCCGTTGGCAAGGCCAGCGAAGATGGTATCCCAAGGGATGTTCTTGACGACCATGGGGGCTCCGGCCTTCTCGCCGATAAGGGGCATGAGCTCCACTTCGAACCCGGTGAGGACGCCGTTTTCCACAAACTCAAGGGGAGGCCAGGTGGCGTCGGAGGCGAATACATAGGCCTTGGTTGTCTCCTCCTTCGCACCACCTGCAAACAGGGGCAGCGAGAGGGCAAACAAGAGCATCACTACAACAATTGATATCTTTTTCATAGGGTGAACTCCTTACAATGGTAGGGTGTATGATGCATACTTATGCAAAAAGAGTCAAGCATAAGCGAATAAATATACACGTTCGTCTAGATGCCGACAATGTACTGGGTTGTAGTCAGGCCGATGATCAGTCCAAGCAAGGTCCCCCCGAGCACCTGGCTGAAGGAGTGTCCGAGCATGGTCTTGAGGTTCTCCGGGTTGAACTGCCCTTCGCGGTGGATATCGCTGAGCAGGCGGCTCCACTCGTTGATGACCTCAGCCTGCTTGCCTGCAGCGCGCCTGATGCCCATGGCGTCATGGATGACAATGGATGCAAAGGTAAAGGCTATGGCAAAATACACAGTGCCTACACCCACAGTCAGTGCTATGCTGGTGGTCAGTGCTATCACCCCTGCGGTGTGGCTTGAAGGCATCCCTCCGGTGCTGACGATGAGCCTCCAGTCGAACTGGCGTTCAAAGATCGCATAGATGAAGGGTTTGAGCATCTGTGCAACGAAAACAGAGAGGGCAGCTGCGACAAACGGCGCATTTTGGAGAATGTCATTGTTCATAGGCCAAATGTATCCATTATCCGGTCTTTACGCAATAATGCTTCTTGCATTAGGGTGGCTAAACTTGCTATACATTGGCCTATGCGGGAGTCTGTGATGGAATATACCAGAGAAAAAGTCGATTCGATACAATTTTGGGTACTCAACGTGGCATCGTTTGTTGCCCAGCTGACCATTGCCATGGTCAACCTTGCCATGGTCTACCACCTTCGCAGCTTTTTCCATCTTGGAGCGGACAAGATAGGCATCGCAGCTTCCATCAGCACATCAGCTTATCTGCTGTTCTGCATCCTGCTCGCTCCCTACACCGTGCATTTCAAACCCCGCAACCTGGTGGAGACCTCACTGTTGGGAATGGCTGTTTCTGTAGGGTTCTTCGCCCTAACTGCCAACCTTGCCGTAGCCTACGCCTCCCTGGCCTTCTATGGCGCATTCATGAGCCTCCTGTGGCCCCAGATCGAGGGGTGGTTCTCCCGGGGCAAGGAGGGGGCGCAGCTGAGCCGCGTCTCCAACGCCTTCAACTTCTCCTGGTCCAGCGGGGTGGGGGTCTCCTCGTTTGTCGCAGGGATGCTGGTGGAGCGATCGACCACCCTGCCATTCTTTGTCTCCATAGCGCTGTTCTTCCTAGTTTTCCTGATGATCGCGACCAGCAGTGCCCTTGTCCCGGGGATCAGGGCGATGAAGAGTGAGCGCGAGGAGAACCTCGGCACCGACAAGGTCGACGAGAGTACGCCGCTGCGCTTCTACTGCTGGATCGGGGTGATAATGCTCTACACCGGCATGAGCGTCATCCTGACCATCTTCCCCCTCTATGCACAGGACAAGCTTCTTATCGGCGAAAGCACAACCGGCTTGCTCCTGCTCTTCCGGGGCGTCTCCACCTGCATCAGCTTTCTCCTGCTGGGCAGGTTCGGCTTCTGGCACTTCAGGAAGCGGTACATCTTCCTGGTCCAGATCCTGTTCGCCCTCTCATGCGTGGTCCTCACCGGATTCTCCTCCATGCTCGCCTACAGCCTGTTCTTCCTCCTGTTCGGCCTTCTGTTCGCCACAGCCTATGCCCAGAGCATGTTCCATGGGGCGAGCGGAAGCACCAACCGCTCCCATCGCATGATCGTGCACGAGGTCCTGCTGACCGTCGGAACCATCATAGGAGCGGTCCTTGGAGGGTACCTCTACGAGAGCTTTTCCTTCTCACTGGTGCTCCTGTCCATCGGCCTAGGGACGCTGGTGGTGGTCTTCTTTGAACTTGTGGTAGCTTTTGCAGTCAATAGGAGAGCAGTCACAGCCTGAGAGGTTTCCCTTTTTCCCTGCTATCGGGTAGACTGCACGCAAGAGACAAAAGGAGTAGATATGGGCAAGACACTTACCGAAAAAATACTTTCCGCTCACCTGGTGGAGGGCTCCTTGGAGAAAGGAACTCCCATAGGCATCCGCATTGACCAGAGCCTGACCCAGGATGCGACAGGCACCATGGCATACCTGCAGTTCGAGGCAATGGGCCTGGCGCGGGTGAAGAATGAACTTGCAGTCAGTTACGTGGACCACAATACGATACAGGTCGGCTTTGAAAACGCTGATGACCACCGCTACCTGCAGAGCGTTGCAGCGAGCAAGGGCGTCATCTACTCCCGCCCTGGCAACGGCATCTGCCACCAGGTGCACCTGGAGCGTTTCGGCAGGCCGGGGGCCACGCTGCTGGGCAGTGACAGCCACACCCCCACCGGCGGCGGGCTGGGCATGATAGCCATCGGCTCCGGCGGCCTTGATGTCGCCGTTGCGATGGCAGGGGGGGCTTTCCACCTCATCGCCCCCAAGGTGGTTGAGATCCGCCTCTCGGGAAGACTCCGCCCCTGGGTCTCTGCAAAGGATGTCATCCTTGCGGTCCTGGAGCACTTCACCACAAAAGGCAATGTGAACTGCATCTTTGAATATACCGGTGAGGGGGTAGCCTCCCTTGAGGTCCCCGAGCGCGCCACCATCTGCAATATGGGAGCTGAAGCCGGGGTGACCACATCCCTGTTCCCCTCCGATGAGAACACCCGCCGCTTCCTGGAAGGCCATAACCGAGTTGAGGCCTACACGCCCCTCAGCGCCGATGAGGGGGCCTTCTATGACGACCTCTTTGAGATCGACCTCTCCACCCTTGAGGCAAGGATAGCCCTGCCTCACTCCCCGGACAACATTGTCCTGGTCAGGGATGTGGCGGGCAAGAGGGTGGACCAGGTGCTCATAGGCTCCTGCACAAACAGCAGCTACGTGGACATGAAGAGGGTGGCCGACCTGCTTGGGGGCAGGGTGGTGCACCCTTCGGTAAGCCTGGGCGTCGCCCCTGGCAGCCGTGAGGTCTTCATGATGCTCGCCAATGACGGCTCCCTGGCCAAGCTGATCGCCAGCGGTGCTCGCATCCTGGAGAGCGCCTGCGGCTTTTGCATCGGCAACCACCAGAGCCCCGGCTCCGATGGGGTGTCGCTGCGTACCAACAACCGGAACTTTGAGGGTCGAAGCGGCACAAGGAGCGGGCTTGTCTATCTGGTGAGTCCTGAGGTCGCCGCCCTAGGGGCCATCACAGGCATGATCACCGACCCACTCTCCGATCACGGCATACCCTATCCTGAGGTTAGCGCCCCTTCTTCGTTCCTTGTCGATGACTCCATGCTTATCTTCCCCCCTGAGGATGGAAGCGATGTAAAGATCCTGCGCGGTCCCAATATCGGCGCCCCTCCGAAGAACACCGCCTTGCAGGAGCATATCACGGGGGTGGTGACGCTCAAGGTGGGGGACAAGATAACAACCGACCACATCATGCCTGCCGGCTCTCGCCTCAAGTACCGCTCAAACATCGTTGAGTATGCAAAGTATGTCTTCGAGCCGGTAGACCCGAGCTTTGCACAGCGCTGTCAGGAGAACCAGAAGGAGGGCAAGGCGAACTTCATCGTTGCCGGCTCCTCCTACGGTCAGGGCAGCAGCCGTGAACACGCAGCCATATGCCCGATGTATCTGGGAGTCCAGGCGGTCATCGCACTGTCCATAGAGCGCATCCACCAGAACAACCTGTGCAACTTCGGCATCATCCCCCTGACCTTTGTCGACAAGGCCGACTATGCGGATATAGGTCAGGGTGATGAGCTGCACCTTGAGGACATACGCACCCAGATAGGGACGGGCAAGGTTGTCCTGCTCAACAAGAGCCGGAACCTCTCCATCCCCCTTGCGTGTGATGTCACACCCGACCAGCTGAGGATGTTGCTCGCAGGTGGCCTGCTCAACATCCTGAAGGAGAACCCATAATGCAGCAAGAGAGTATAACGATACAGGGCAAGGCCCTGGTGGTCCCCTCCCATCCCATCATCCCATTCATCGAGGGTGACGGAGTCGGCCCCGAGATTACCGCAGTGATGCGAGCGGTCGCCGATGCAGCGGTTGCCAAGGCGTACAGCGGCGAGCGCGCCTTCGCATGGAAAGAGGTGCTTGCAGGCCAGAAGGCGAAGGACAAGACCGGCTCCTACCTCCCTGATGAGACCCTCGATGCCATCAGGACCCATCGCGTGGCCATAAAGGGCCCCTTGACCACACCTGTGGGCAAGGGCATCCGAAGCCTGAACGTCACGATGCGCCAGAGCCTGGACCTCTTTGTCTGCCTGAGGCCGGTACACTACTTCAGTGGGGTACCCTCTCCGGTCAAGTATCCGGAAAAGGTCGATATGGTGGTGTTTCGGGAGAATACCGAGGACATCTATGCCGGTATCGAGTGGGAGGCAGGGAGTCTGGAAGTGGCGAAGGTCATTGATTTCCTGCAGACTGAGATGGGTGTCACCAACATCCGTTTTCCCCAGACCAGCGCCATCGGCATCAAGCCGGTCTCCCAGGAGGGCAGTGAGCGTCTGATTCGCAGTGCCATCGACTACGCCTTGCACAACAGGCGCAAGAGCGTCACGCTCGTACACAAGGGGAACATCATGAAGTTCACCGAGGGCGGGTTCTTGCGATGGGGCTATGAGCTGGCTGAGCGTGAGTTCGGTGCGAAGAGGGATAGGATGGGGCGCCTTGCAATTGAGCGCAAGGGCATGGATGCTCTGGTCATCCAGGAGTGCATCTGTGATGCATTCCTGCAGAATATCCTGCTCACCCCCGAGCGCTACGATGTCATTGCCACGCTGAACCTCAACGGCGACTACATCTCCGACGCCTTGGCTGCGGCAGTGGGGGGCATCGGCATAGCGCCGGGGGCGAATATCAACGCAAACAGCAAGCATGCAATCTTTGAGGCCACCCATGGCACAGCCCCTGACATTGCAGGCAAGGATGTGGTCAATCCACTCTCGCTGGTGCTCTCCTGTGAGATGATGCTCAGGCACCTTGGCTGGGATGAGGCTGCCGACAGGATCTTCCTTGCTGTTGAGAGGGCTCTTGCCAGCGGCAGGGTCACCGCTGACTTCCATCGCATGATGGAGGAGGAGAACATCCCCAGTACCCTGTTGGGTACCAAGGCGTTCGGAGAGCTTCTGGTCTCCCTACTCTAGGACAAACTGGTCAAAACCGGACAAGAGGCCATGGGTTTCTCCCATGGCCTCCGTCGTCCCTATGTCCGCGCCATCGCTTGCAATGGCGTAGATGGTCCCGATGCCCGCCCTTGAAGCGCTGAGGATGCCGTTTTTCGTATCCTCAAACACGATGCAGGAAGAGCCTTCAAGCTCCAGGGCTGCAAGCGTTTCGAGGTAGATGGCGGGATCGGGCTTGCCTGCCCGCCTAGAGTCATCGGTGATGATAAGGTGGTCTGCAAAGTAGGAGGAGAGGGAGAACCACCTCTTGTACCACTGCATGTTGTCAGGGCCTGCACTGGTGGCGATCGCTAGCTTGATGCCCCTCTTGCGTGCCCTTTCAAACAGGGAGACCGCCCCTGGGGCAAGCGAAAGGGGCATGGAGGATCGGCACATGTCGATGTACAGCCGCTCCTTCTCCTCTGATATCGCCTTGACCTGTCCGGGGGGGAGCTTCTCCCCTACAAGAAAGGCGATTGTCTCGCTGTTGGTCCTGCCGTTGAGCATATGCATCTGCCCCTCAGTATAGGGGCTCTTTCCATATTTCTCTGCAATGGAGGCCCACGCCTTCTGGTGATACGCAGTATCCCAGAAGAGCGTGCCGTTGAAGTCGAAGATGAGGGCTCTAGCGGTCTTCAAGAGGTAGGACCTCCCTGGACTGCAGGCCAGAATAGACCTGGCGGGGGCGCCCGATCTTCTGGTACGGGTCGTGTCTCCACTCCAACCAGTGTGCTATCCACCCCGGAAGCCTTCCCATGGCGAACAGGACGGTGAACATGGACTCGGGGATTCCCATGGCGTGGAAGATGATGCCGGTATAGAAGTCTATGTTGGGGTAGAGGTTGCGCTCGATGAAGTAGGGGTCGCTCAGGGCGACACGCTCCAGCTCGAGGGCCAGCTGCAGCAGGGGGTCCTTCTTGCTGTCCGCCCCCAACACCTCTTCACAGAGCTTCTTCGCTATCTTGGCCCTGGGGTCGTAGGTCTTGTAGACGCGGTGACCGAAGCCGGAGAGGCGGAAGGGGTTGTCCTTGTCCTTGGACATGGACAGGACCTCCTCGATGGTCAGACCGTCGTTGAGGATGGTGTTGAGCATCTCAAGGACCGCCTGGTTCGCACCGCCATGCTTGCTCCCCCACAGGGCGCAACACCCTGCGGCCACCGAAGCGTAGAGGTTCGCCTCACTGCTTCCGACAAGCCTGACGGCACTGGTGGAGCAGTTCTGCTCATGGTCTGCATGCAGGATCAACAGGATGTTCAGCGCCTTCACATGCAAGGGGTCCGGCTCATAGGCGTTCACCGGTGTCCAGAACATCATGTTCAGGAAGTTTTCGCAGTAGGAGAACTTGTACGAAGGCTCCTTGAAGTCCAGCCCGTTCATCTGGCGGTAGCTGAATGCCGCGATGGTACGCATCTTGGAAAGAAGCCTGCTGATGGTGAGGTCGACGTTCTCCTCCGGGTCGACATCGGCGATCTCAGGGTAGAAGGCCGAGAGGGAGGCGACCATTGCCGAAAGGATCGACATGGGGTGGGCTTCCTGGGGGAAGTCACGGAAAAAGTTCCGCATGTCGATGTGCAGGAGGGAGTGGCGGTTGAGCATCTCTGCATACTTGTGCCGTTCGGGCAGGTTGGGAAGCTCCCCCTTGATGAGCAGGTGTGCCACCTCGACAAAGTCGCAGTGGTCCACCAGGTCCTCAATATCATAGCCACGATATCTGAGCACCCCTTTCTCCCCATCCACAAAGCAGATGGAGCTCATGCACGAGCCTGTATTCACAAAGCCCGGGTCATACGTGATGAACCCGGTCTCAGTGCGCAATCGGGTGATGTCAAGGGATTTGCCCCCCATGTTGTCAGTGATGACGGTCATGGGGATCTCTCGGTCCCCTATGATTAGTTTTGCCCCTTCCTTGTTTATGTCCACGGTACGCCTCCTCTCAGGTGTATGGTTTGGTTTTCGGTATTTGTCGTAGCGGAATGTTCATTTGGATGCTTGCCTTGCAGGTGTGATGCCCAGGTTCGTTTTGGATGGTGCGCTGTGTAGGGGAAACCTCCAAAGCGGTATCCTGGTGCATCGTAAAGCGTGAATTTACTCTATCCTATTTTGGCGTTGTTGCACATATGGTGCCAAGAGATTCTTCGGTCATCCGCCAACAGACCTGAGGCGGCTTTTCTTTCTTCCCCCCAACCTGTATACTCAAGGGTATAGGAGGTCCCGTATGCAGGATATAATGATGCCCTTGGAGGAAGAGATCGTCGACATCGCCGACTTCTTCAAAGTGTTTGGCGATCCTACCCGTTTGAAGATCCTGTTTCTTCTGGAAAGGGGGGAGCGGGGTGTGAACTCCATCAGCGAAGAGCTGGGTATGCAGCAAAGCACCATTAGCCAACAGCTGAAGCTGCTTCGCGCAAGGCGCCTGGTTCGCTTCAGAAAGGACGGCAGGAATGTCCTGTATCGCCTCAATGATGAGCACATCCATGATATCCTAGCCCTGGGGATCGAACACTACAGTGAGTTGCAATGACCTATACACTCCTTACCTTCAGTCCTACGGGCCAGAGCAAGGCGTGCGCCCTTGCTGTGGCTAATGCTACCAAACAAGAGTTTGTCGAGTTCGATGTTACCCACTTCATCCAAAGGCGGAAGCCCCTGGCATTGGCGGATACCACCCTCATCGTCGCCTACCCGGTATACGGGGGAAGGGTGCCTGTCCTGTTTGCCGAGTATCTGGCAAACAGCGTCACCTGTACGAACTGCCAGGCGGTGGCCATTGCCTCCTTTGGCAACCGTGCATATGAGGATGCCCTCGTTGAGATGGAGGACATCCTGCTTGCAAAGGGTGTTCCCCTCATAGGGGCCGCCTCGATAGGGTGTCAGCACAGCTATACCGACAAGGTGGGCTCAAGGCGCCCTGACATCGAGGACTTCCAGCTCCTGGACCGCCTTGCAGTCTACCTCAGCGGGAAGACAGGGCGCGTATCCCCTCCGGGGAACAGGCCGTACAAGATGGATATGCCTGTCGCCGACCCCCCCTACATGCCCACCCCCAGGGTTGGGGGGTGGATCATCCCCGACCAGCTCTATGCTCTCTGCCCTACAGGCGCCCTTGCCAGGAAGGACCCCAGGCTGTGCATCCACTGCTGTGCCTGCATACAGCTATCCAAGCATGAACTCTCCATGGACAACCCCTGGTTCACCAATTTCACCAGATTCCTGGAGCAGTCCTTCCAGCAGAGGGTGGACAGTGAGCTCCATCTTCCCTCCTAGTACAGCTGCTTGCCCTCCCGCCTGTAGTGCTCAAACAACTCCAGGCATGCCCCCTTATCCTCGGCATGCAGGGCGAGCACCCCGCTATCCTTGCAATTGCCCTTGATGAAGTCGTAGATGTAATCGTCACGAAAGCCGATCTTCTTGGCATCCTGGGGGGTGCACCCGTAGTGTACCTCCCTGATGTTCGCCCATATGCAGGCGGCGAGGCACATCGGACAGGGGTAGCACGTGGTATAGAGCGTACAGCCGCCCAGGTCGTGGGTCTGCTTCTCGGTGCATGCCTTGCGTATGGCATTGACCTCGGCGTGGGCTGTCGGGTCGCAGCTTCCAAGCACGGTATTGGAAGAGAGGAAAACCTTGCCCGCCTCATCGACGATTGCTGCGCCAAACGGTCCGCCCATTCCTGAGCTGACCGTGCGCATCGCCTCTTGAGCAGCTTGTTCAAGTATCTCTGGTGTTTTCATGGATACCCTCCAAGAAAAACATAGCATACAAATCGGAAAAACAACACAACAAGCTTTGGAGGGAGCCTATCCCCTCTTGGCGTTTGCCATCAGGCGGATCGCATTGATGTTGATGAAGCCCTTGCAATCAACCGGTTGGTAGCCGCCTGCCTTGTCCATGGAACCCAGTGCCTCGTCATACAGGGAGAGGGGGCTGGATACCCCTGCAAAGATGACATTGCCCTTGTACAGGACCACCTTGCTCGTTCCTGTCACCTTTTTCTGGCTCTGGTTGAAGGCTGCAGTCAGCATTTCGAACTCAGGGGCAAACCAGTAGCCGTTGTAGATGAGGGTGGCATACTTGGGCATCAGCGAATCACGCAGATGCATGACCTCCTTGTCCATGGTGATGCCCTCGAGGTTGCGGTGGGCTTTCCACAGGATCTCACAGCCGGGGGTTTCGTACACCCCACGGCTCTTGATGCCGATGTAGCGGTTCTCCACCATATCAACGCGCCCTATGGCATTGTCGTGGCCCATCTTGTTCAGATAGAGCAGCATCTCAAGGGGGTCGGTGACGGTGGTGCCGTCATCCTCGTTTGTCACCGACAGCGGGATGCCGTCCTCGAACTCGAAGCTGAGGGTTGTTTCCTTGTCGGCAGCCTCCTGGGGGCTGAGGGTGATGCTGAACACATCTTCAGCACACCTGAGGGATGGGTCCTCCAGGACACCCGCCTCATGACTGATGTGGATGAGGTTCTCATCTTCACTGAAAGGCTTCTTCGTGGATGCCTTGATGGAGATGTCGTATTTCTTGGCATAGGCGATCATGTCCGACCGGCCTTCAAACTCGGAGAGCCACTCGGGGTCCTTCCAGGGAGCTATGATCTTCGCATCAGGCATGTGCATGTAGTAGCCGAACTCAAACCTTACCTGGTCGTTGCCCTTGCCGGTGGCCCCATGGGCCACGTAGAGCGTTCCTTCCTTCTTGGCAATTTCCACCTGACGCTTGGCAATGATAGGACGGGCAAGGGAGGTGCCCAGCATATAGGTGCCTTCGTAGATTGCATTGGCCTTGAGGGCAGGGAAGACATAGTCGGTGACAAGCTCCTTGCGCAGGTCCTCGATGTAGACTTTGCTGGCCCCTGTTGCAAAGGCCTTCTTCTCTATGGCGTCGAAATCCTCATTCTGCCCGACATTGGCCACATAGGCGATGACATCAAAGCCCTTGTTGCACAGCCATTTGAGGATGACCGAGGTATCGAGGCCACCGCTGTATGCTAGAATCACTTTCTCTTTGTTCATATGGAAACTCTCCCTGTTGCGTGAAATATCTGTAGGGGGAGTGTACTGATATATGTAAAAATATTCAAGCAAATATGCATAAATATTCTAAAATTGAAAAATAATCTTCAATTCAGGACTGTTAAACGTTATGTATGCATATTCATACACTTTGAAACAGCGCTGGCCATACTCTTTTATAACTCAAATGTTGTCAAAATAGGTTCTTGGGCGTATACTGCAGCGGGAGAACATGATGATAGAATTCAACCACGTCAGCAAACGCTACGACCCCAAGAAGCCCAACGCTGTGGACAGCTTGAGCCTCACCATAGAAAGTGGACAGATATTCGGCTTCCTCGGCCCCAACGGGGCGGGAAAGAGCACCACCATCAAGATGCTTGTCGGGATGCTCGCACCGGACAGCGGCTCCATCCTCATCGACGGAAAAGAGGTGGGTTCCGATAGCCTTGCCATCAAGCGGATCATCGGCTATGTCGGGGACGAGCCGCTCTTCTATGAGAAGATGACCGGCCTGAGGCATCTGAATTTCATTGCTGATATCTTTGAAGTCTCCAAAGAGAAACGAAAGGAGCGCATAGAGGAGTATGCCGCCCTGTTTGAGATGGAGGGAGCCCTCGCAGATGAGATCTCCTCCTACTCGCACGGGATGAAGCAGAAGCTTGGCATCATGGCGGCCCTCGTCCATGAAAGCCGCCTGCTCATCCTGGATGAGCCTATGGTCGGTCTCGACCCCAAGGCAGCCTTCCTCCTGAAAAGGACCATGCGCTCCTATGCCGATAGGGGCAATACCGTATTCTTCTCCACCCATGGGATGGAAGTCGCCCAGGATGTCTGTGACCGCATCGGCATCATAGCCAAGGGCAGGCTCCTCTTTGAGGGGACCGTCAGGGACCTTTCAGCAAAGCGTGGTGAAGGAACCTTGGAACAGCTCTTTTTGGACCTGACTGAAGAGAAGGCACCCTGATGCGCATACCTATGGTCCTTTTGCTTGTCAAGGCTTTCCTGCATGGGGTCAAACCCCTCCAGACCTATTTTTCCCGACTTTCCGTCTCTGACAGAGCGAAGAAGGGGCGGGGGAGGGTCCTGCAAGTGGTGCTCGCCGCCCTGTTGCTCTTCAGCTTCACCATCCTGATAGCGATGCTCGGCTTCAACTACTACAGCTACCAAACCTTGGGCTCTCTGCTAGGCCTTCCCTATCTGGGAGTGTTTCTGGGCACCCTTGCAGGCTTTTTCTTTCTCTTCCTTTTAGCCTCCATCGGCCTGTCCTCCATCATCTACCGCGGTAAGGACATTACACTGGCCAGTACGCTTCCGGTCAGCGAACAGGAACTGCTGGTAAGCCGCCTCCTCATAGCATACATCCTGTATTGCCCCATCTATGCAGGGATAGTGCTTCCTGCCATTGTTGTTGCGGCTTTCTTGGAAGGGGTGAGTGCCCTGTTTGTTGTGGGAGGCCTCTTCTTGTTGCTACTAGGGCCCCTGTTGCCCCTCTCCCTTGCCCTGCTTGTGGCAACGGCTCTGGTTCGCCTTTCCAAGGGAAGGCGCTTCAGGATGGCTGAACAGCTGTTCTCCTTTGCCTTCATCCTAGGGTTCTCCCTGGTCATGATCACGCTCTTCAGCAGGAATGCGGGTGAGGATTCCTTGTTCCAGGTGGACTACCAGAGCCTGATGCTCTCAGTGGGAACCACCTTCACCACCCTTGCCAGGCTTTTTCCCCTCTTTGTGGGCCAGGGGCGGATGCTGTGGTCGCCCCAGGCACTTCTTCTCCAGTCTCTGGTGCTGCTTGGGTTTCCTTTGGTGATCAGTGTGTTTGTCGGACGAGGGTATGCCCGCTCCTTGTCATTGGTTTTTTCCTCGCAAAGTGTGGCACGAAAAAAAAGGAACCAAGGCTCACACAACTCCTACAGGCCCAGGAGCACGACCCTGACTCTCATGGTGCGCGAACTTGAGGTCATCAAGAGCCAATCTGTCTTTATGATCGAGTTGGTAGGGGAGCTGCTGATTCCGCTGATATTGCTTGGTGTCTATGCCCTTACAGGAGTGTTGGGTGAACTTGGGGGAGTGGCTTCCCTGGTAGCGAGCTCTCCCTATCTGCCGTATGGCCTGTTCCTGGCGGTCTCCCTCATTTCCAGCATATCAATGCTCAGCAGTACCAGTGTAAGCCGCCAGGGCCCCCAGTTTGCCCTTGATAGGGTTCTTCCCCTCAAGGCGGGTGGATTCGTCAGGGCAAAGCTCCTGCTCCATCTTGGTCTGGTAGGAACTGCCAATGTACTCTACTTGGTTGCTTCCCTGCTGTTCTTTAGCATCCCTCTCTCCCATCTGCTTTGGATGCTGCCCCTTACCCTGGCACTGGTGTTCACCAATGCAGCCTTTGGCCTTGCCATCGACTACAAGCGCCCATTACTGGATTGGAGCATCCCCCAGCAGGCGATGAAGAGCAATATGAATGGATTGCTGGGGATGGGCTCTTCTGTGGCAGTACTCACAGGTGTGGGCATTGCCCTCTTTGTACCCTTGCTCCTTGCCTCGTCAGCGGCCCTGGGCATTGGTCTCTCGCTGTTAGTGGCGAGCGGGCTCTGCCTTCTTTCATGGAGGGTCTGCACCCGTCAGGCTTGCTCTACCTTCTCGAGATAGGCGAGACAGCGCTCAAGGGTTGTGTGCAGGTCTGAAAAGGTTTCGAAAGGATATTTGGCCTCTTCCCCATGCCAGTCTATGATGAGCCCCAGGTCGGCCTCCTCGAGCATGGGGATGTCTGTTGGGCCATCGCCTATGGCAATGGAGTGGGAATACTTGCTTTTCAGCTCGGCAAATACAGAGCGCTTCTCTTGGGGGCTCCCTATGGTGACGGAGATCGAAGGCTTGCCAGCGTTTTCGAAGTGCAGCCTCTTTCCGCTGACCTGGAAGAAGAGGTGCTCTATCCCCAGCAGTGTGAGGAAGGAGTGGATGATGTTCTCCGTTCCGCAGCTGAGTATGGCGAGGTCTGCCTTCTGTGCAAGAGCCTCGATCAGGGAGAACTGTTCGCTATCCATCAGAGCTGAGAGATCGGAGGCAACCTGTTGTACATGCGAGGGGGTGCACCCCCCAAGCAGGTCATGGTAGCGTCTGTTGAACTCCCCAAGTCCCATCCTGCCCTGGTTGTCCTTGGCCACCATGCGCTTTGCACGAAGGCGGTTGAGGTGTCCGCGATCCCTTGCTGTGGAGAGCACGAGCCGCTGTTCGCTGTCATATGGGATGAGGGGGTAGAGCGTGCCGTCAAAGTCGAAGGCTACAAGGTTTTTTTTATTCATGCCCCGAGTGTAGCAAAGAGAGGATAAAAAAGGAAGGGATTGTGATAATCCCTTCCTTTCTAGAAAAATAGAGGCTTTACTTGCCCATCTGCTCACCGTAGATGCGATTGAAGTACTGCATGTCAGTACTGAGGATCTTATCCAGGGAGGGAATGGTCTTCCTGTAGGACTCCAGCGTTCTCCACAGTTCGAAGAACTCGGGGTCCACCTCATAGGATTGTGCATAGATGGTTGCAGCCTTGGCATCGGCAATACCCTTGATGGTCTCACTCTTGGAGTAAGCCTCGGAGAGAATCACCTTCTCTTCGTTCTGGGTCTTTCCTTGCCACTGGGCAAGCTGTCCGCGACCGTAGGAGCGGTATGCCTCTGCGATCTGGTTTCTCTCCTTGATCATCCTCTGGTAGACGCTTTCGGTGAGGTCATCACTGTAGCGGATCTGCCTGACGACAATATCAATGAGCTCGATGCCAAAGGCATCGGTGAACTGTCTTGCCTGGTCAAACATCATCTGGCTCAAGCCGTCACGACCGATGTTGATGGTCTCCTGCCTGGCCTGGGTCGCAGTGAGGTTGCGCAGTGTCTCGGCATCCTCGACGTTGTCGAGGTTCTGCACCTGCTCCTCCACCTTGATCTTGTTGATCTTGTTGCTGTTCCTGACCGACTCGTTGAGGAAGTTCTCACTGATGATCGTCCTGATCGAGGAGTCAAGCACGTCATTCAACCTGGAAAGGCCATTGCTGACCGTATTGACGGTCTCATAGTACTTGGCAGGGTCTGCTATCCTCCATCGGGCAGTGGTGTCAACCCAGATGAACTGGTTCTCTTTGGTGGGTATGCGCTGCGCGGCCCCATCCCAGGAGATGATCTTCTTGGGATAGATGACCACGTTGTCGACAACCGGCATCTTGAACTTCAGGCCAGCTACCTTTTCAGCATTGACAATCTTACCAAAGCGAGTGACAACTGACTGCTGGCCTTCATACAGGATGTAAAAAGGTCCGAGCAGGACGAAGATGACCAGGAATATTCCTACTATCACCAGTGTGGTTATGAGTTTTTTATTGGTTTTCATTTTTCACCCCCAAGCATCTGGATAGGGAGGTAATTGGAAAGGTTCTTGTCCACCAAGGTGACCGAGCCACCTTCTGCAGGGTTGATGATAGATTCCATTGCCTCTATATAGAGTCTTGTACGGGTAATCTCCTCGTTCTGTTTGTATACCTCAAGGACACTGTTGAAGCGTGCAACGTCACCATCGGCCTGGTTTACGCGCTCTGCTGCGTATCCCTGTGCTATCTGGACAACCTTGTTCGCCTCACCCTTTGCGGAGGGGATGACCATGTTGTAGTTCTGCTTTCCTTCGTTGATGAGGCGGTTCATATCCTGGATCGCCTTGTTTACGTCTTCAAAGGCGTCCTGGACCGCGCCCACCGGCGGTACGATGTTCTGTAGCTTGACTGTGATGATCTGCACTCCGAGACCGTAGGTGTTGAAAACCTTCTGCATCTCTTCCTGAGCCTCGATCTCAATCTTGGTTCGTTCGCTGGTCATGACCGAAAGGATGGGAAGGTCGCCTACAAGCTTGTTCATGACGCTTTGGCTGATATCCCTGATGGTCGTCTCCCGGCTCTCGACATTGAACATCCATTTTACAGGATCTTCAATCTTGTACTGCACGATCCATTCGACATCGATGATGTTCAGATCCCCTGTGAGCATGACAGACTCATTGGCATAGTCTGGGTTAGCAAACAAGGAGCCTTTGGAAGGGCTTGATCGATAGCCGAATGTCATTGTCTGGACTACTTGGGTTGGGACATTGTAACTAGCCTCAATTCCCAGGGGGATCTTAGTCTGAAGTCCAGGTCCCACGGTACGGTTGAATTTTCCTAGGCGTAGGACAACCGCTTGTTCGGTCTGGTCAACAACAAAAAAGCTGCTGAGAACCAGCATGACCAACACGATGGCAACGATAATCCAAATAACCAGTTTGGGACTGATATTGTTCGTTTTTCGTGCAGGCCTCTGTGGCTGCTGCATGGTATCCATGATTTCTCCTTGATGTGTCGGATAGACACACCTCTAATGTACTTACTCCCGGAGGTATCGTCAAGGTCGGAATATGGATTCTAATGCGCGGTTTGGCATTGAAATTTAGTTGCAGGCGGTCTAGTATGTCCTGTATGAAAAAGAGACTTGTAACATCAGCTTTGCCGTACGTAAACAATATTCCGCATCTGGGCAATCTCACCCAGGTGCTTTCGGCCGACGTTTTTGCTCGGTTTTGCCGTTCCAAGGGGTATGAGACCCTCTATATATGCGGCACCGATGAGTATGGCACCGCCACAGAGACGCGTGCACTCAAGGAAGGGGTCACCCCCCAGCAGCTGTGCGACCGCTACCATGTGATCCACAGGGACATATACCAGTGGTTCGACATCAAGTTCGACCATTTCGGGCGGACGAGCACCCCTGAGCAGACCCGTATCGTGCAGGAGATCTTTGCCAAGGTCGATGCAGCCGGATACATCAACGAGCAGGAGAACGAACAGCTGTACTGCCCTCAGTGCGAACGCTTCCTCGCTGACCGCTTCGTCGAGGGCACCTGCCCCCATTGTGGCAGCACCGGTGCCCGTGGCGACCAGTGTGATGCGTGCCAGACCCTTTTGGACCCAATCGAGCTGCTGGACAGCCGCTGTGGTGTCTGTGGCACAAACCCCACAGCCAGGAAGACGCACCACCTCTATCTGGACCTTCCCAAGGCCCTTCCGCTGTTGGAGGCCTGGATGGAGAAGGCCAGTGTCGAAGGCTTCTGGGCGAACAATGCCATCCAGGTCACCAAGTCCTGGATCCGCGACGGCCTGAAGGAGCGCTGTATCACGCGCGACCTGAAGTGGGGCATCCCTGTTCCGAAGCCCGGCTATGAGAACAAGGTCTTCTATGTCTGGTTCGATGCCCCCATCGGGTATGTCTCCATCACCGCCAACGGAGTCGATGATTGGCAGCGCTGGTGGCATGAGCCTGAGAGTACCGAGCTCTTCCAATTCATCGGAAAGGACAACATCCCCTTCCATACGGTCATCTTCCCCTCCTGCCAGCTGGCTACCGGGGAGAAGTGGACCATGCTCCACCATATGAGCAGCACCGAGTACCTCAACTATGAGGGTGGCAAGTTCAGCAAGAGCCTGGGCATAGGGATCTTCGGCAACGATGTGCAGGATACCCTCATCCCCGCCGATGCCTGGCGCTTCTATATGTTCTACAGCCGTCCTGAAAAAAGTGATGTCACCTTTACCTGGTCGGATTTCCAGGAGAAGATCAACGGCGAGCTCATCGGAAACCTCTCCAACCTGGTCAACCGCACCCTTACCTTCATCAACAGGTTCTATGACGGCAAGTTGCCCGAAGGTGAGGTTGACCCTGCCCTGAAGGCCCTGATCCTTGAGAAGGAACAGGTCATCGACGCCTTCCTGGAACGGGCTGACGAGCGTGATGGCCTCAGGCAGATCATCGCCCTCTCCTCGATAGGGAACAAGGCTTTCCAGGATGGGGAGCCTTGGAAGATGAGGACCGAGGACCCACCCAAGGCGGCATCGCTCTTGAGGACCCTGGTCTACCTTATTCGCGACCTCGGCATCATGGTCGGGCCCTACATGCCCGGTACGAGCGAGAAGATACTCTCCTTCCTGGGAAATGAGGGCTCGACATGGGCTGACCTCGGATCCTTCACTGGAGTCACTGAGGTAGGGCAGACCAGCTTGCTCTTCAGCAAGCTTGAAGATGAACAGATAGCGGCTTTGCGCACCCGCTTTGCCGGTTCGCAGGACGAACGGGCGGAGAAGGAGCAAGCGGCTTTTGAACAAGAGAAAACCAAAACAAAGATAGTGGAGAGTTCAATGGATACAGATGCAAGCGTCGTGAGCCTGGCAGAACAGTTCAACCGGAAGGTCATCCTCAAGGTTGCCCGCATCACAGAGGTGGAGAAGCACCCCAACGGGGACAAGCTGTTCATCCTCACCCTGGACTGCAAGGAGGAGGAGAGCCGCACCATCGTCAGCTCCATCGTTCCCTTCTATAGTGCACAGGAGCTGCAGGGTCAGAACATCGTGTTGGTCAGCAACCTCAAGCCGGCTAATTTCCGTGGGGTGAAAAGTCGGGGCATGCTGCTTGCTGCCAACGACCCCAACGCTGAGGAGCACACCACGTGCGAGGTGCTGTTCGCACCTCAGTTTGAGGTGGGGACCATCTTGCAACCCGAGGGGTTCGAAACCCCCGAGGCACCACTATCCTATGTGAAGGCCGACCATTTCTTTGCCATGCCCATCGTAGCTGAGGATGGCATTGTCAAGATCGATGGAAAGGCAATCGGGGCCGAGGGCAAGAGCCTCACCTCCAAAAAATACCTTAACGGTCCTGTAGGTTAGTTCCAAGACGGAAAAAACGTATGAAATAGGGGCCTCTTGGCCCCTATTTTGGTAGTTACATCATGGTAGTATGGAGGCACTATGAAACTGGTCCCGATGGATTACAAGAAAATGCCCAGCTTGAACTCCCCTTTGCAGAGCAGCTACTGGGCTGCTGTGAAGCACGGCTCGGGATGGAAACCCTACGCCTTTGCCATAGAGGTGGAGGGGTGGACCTCCTATGTGCTGGTCCTGGTGAAACGCCTGTTCCTCTTCTCAAGCCTTGCATACATCCCCTTCGGACCCGATGTGTTCCACAACCCCCTGCCCACTGTCTCCGAGTTTCTGGTCAGCCTGTCAAAGGAGCTGAAAAAAGTCCTTCCCAGAAGCGTCTTCTCCATCAGGTACGACCTTCCATGGGATGAGGTGAACGAACCCAATGTCATGTACCTTACATCCGGACGGTTCAATACGGCAAAAGAGAGCGTTCAGCCCGATGGGACTGTGCGCATCGCCTTGCAATGGGGCTTCAATGCGGTGACCCTCGGCTATCGCGACAGGGCAAAACGTGCCCTGCGCAAAAGCACCTCGGTCTATCAGGTTGCGTTGTGGGATGGGCAAGGAGACTCCTTCAAGCGGTGGTATGAGACCTACCTTGAGACAGCGCGCCGTGACGGCTTCAACCCAAGGTCGGAAAAATACCTCAAGGCCCTGCTCTCCCTGGACGGCAAGGTGCATGGGGATGTGGCGTGCAAGCTGATCCTGGCCAAGGAAGGCAAGAGCATTGTCGGGGGCCTGATGCTCCTGATGAACAGCAGGGAGGCGATATATCTCTATGGTTCGGCCATTCGCCAGGACGGTGTGTCGCCATCCTACCTCCTGCAGAACTATGCCATCCGCCTCGCCTGTGAGGCGGGGTGTCTCTTCTATGACATGCATGGGATTCCCGGACCAAGGGGCAGGGGGGAGCACCTCACCACCTTGGAGCTGTTCAAGCTATCCTTTGGGGGGCAGAGCTATTATCGTACCCCGTCCACTGACTATGTGCTGCATTATTTTCGTTGGAAGACCTATGCGGTGATGGAGCACTTTCGCTACAAGATGAACCGTAAGTCTAAGCCCCAAGAAGGAGTCCTACCAAGTTCTTGAACTGGTCGCCCCGGTCAAACTCGTTGTTGAACATCTCAAAGGATGCACATCCCGGAGAGAGCAGGACCACCTGAGGAAGCTCAGGGAGCTCCTGCTCTTTTTCTCTGGCACGGGTGTAGCTGGCGAGCGTGGCGTCATCCATGGAGGAGAACGGACCGCTGTAGGGGATCTTATGCTCGTCAAGGAGGGGTATGAGCTTGTCCCGGGTAAAGGAGCCGTCCAAGAGCGAGATGCTCGAGGCGCCCTCCAGCTCGTCGAGCATTGCCAGTGGGCTGAGGTTCTTGTCGGTTCCCCCACAGATGAGATGGATGGCCATGTTCTTGAACTTCGCGGAGGTGAAGTGCACAGCTTCAGGTATGGTCGCCGCACTGTCGTTGATGAAGAGTATGGTACCCTGCAAGCCCACCTGCTCGATCCTATGGGGCACCCCTGCAAAGCTCTCCAAAGCCTTGAGTACCGTCTTCCATTTGAATCCCAGGGAGAGCAGCACGGCGTAGGCACTCTTGAGGTGGGGCATCTGCTCCAGCTCCTTGGCACAGGTCCTGTCTATGCCCCGTACGCGCCGGCTGTCCAATCCTGTCAGGCTCCTCACCCGCTTGATCATGACATCGGGCACCACAGCCCTTTTTGTGGAGGGGGTGAAGAGATTGAGCTTGTCCTCAAGGTAGTTCTCGATGCTCTCATAGGAGTTCAGGTGGTCAGGGTAGAAGTTTGTCAGGGCGGAGACTTCTATGGGGGGTAACTGCCCATGCATCGCCGTTATCGTATCGCGGATAAGCCAGGAGGAGAACTCGCATACCAGAAAATCGGGCAGCCGCCTCTGCTCGTCGTGCCTCTTCTCCCATTCGCGCAGGACCGAGAATGCGCTGATGCCCATATTGCCGCACTGCATAGCCTCATAGCCAAGTTTTCCCAGGACATGGGCGACAGCTGCGCTGGTTGTGGTCTTTCCCTTGGTGCCGGTGATGGCGATGATTTTGGTCTCGCTGCACCAGGGGGAGGAAAACAGCCAGGCAAAGTCATTGACCACCATCCTCGCCGAAGCGAGCAGGGGGTGGTTGGGAGGGATGGCCGGGTTCTTCACCACGATATCGGCCCAAAGGAAATCCTCCTGGCGATGAGCGCCTGCAATGCAGGTCGCCCCGCGTTGTGAGAGAGCCTCCATCTCGGTGCCAAGGTCGCACCTTCCCTTCAAATCAGTAATTCTTACCTCATCTCCATGGTCAAGAAAATACATGGCGGCAGAATATCCGCCTCCATTCATACCCAACCCAAAGATCAAAACCTTCATGCAAACTCCTTACCTCTACTTCCAAATACTATAAAGAAAACAGCTGTAGAGCAATAAGGTATCACATTTTAGCCCTTTTTGTCATATGTTCTTGCTGGTGTAGGGCATCTTTTTGTTTGGCCGATAGGGTGTAATTGAGAATCTCAATTGTATAGCGTTGGGCAAAGCCCCGAGCAACTGTATCCTCCTCTTTGAAAGAAGCTTGAATGCTATTTTTTTTTAATGTAGGGTATATATTCGTCTTTTTTGTCGTTGCTAGACTATATGGTTAGGTTGAATCTGAATGTATTATATATAGTGATGCATCTTTCTTTGTTTTCTCCCATATCATTTTTTTATTATTTGTGATATAATAAAATACAGATACCGTTACTGCTAGGGAGAATTCTTGTGAACGTATGGATTACACCCCTTCAACCCCGCTTGAGGTGGAGAGTTCTCCATACCCCTTGACGTTAGTGACCCATATTTGCATAATAACACGGTAATTACAAAAACATCGGAATTGGCTTGCCAATAACCCAACCGGTGGTTTAAGGAGCTCTACAGTGCCTTGTGGAAGAAAAAGAAAAAGACATAAGATTGCTACTCATAAGAGAAAGAAAAAACTCAGAAAGAATAGACATAAGAACAAGAAGTAGACTTCTTTCAATCTTAT
>Ga0265295_1000960_pt1 | contig 54039 bp, 45 predicted proteins | sample Munlansysbiofilm_FD_192503 | JGI IMG/M metagenome (GOLD analysis project Ga0265295, IMG submission 192503) | Leachate microbial communities from a municipal landfill in Southern Ontario, Canada - Methane capture system biofilm | ecosystem: Engineered > Solid waste > Landfill > Unclassified ... | reverse complement strand
AAATTGCCGGAGCACCTCGAAACCCTGGTCTTATTACAGGAAGAAAATGCCGAAATCAAGAGTACCGAGGTCCTCAGCGAGGAATTGGCAGAAACCATAAATGACTTTTGCACTCTGGAAGAGTTTAGCTTCAAAGATGGAGCCATCAAAAGCTTTACCCGGCTGGTGCACAAAAAGAAACAGCTTATCATCCTCTGCGGAGTGGGCGAACACAAGAAAAAGGAAACCTACAAGCTGCGTAATCACATAGCCAACAGCCTGCGTGAAGCCGCACGCTGCAAAGCCCGCACAGTATTTCTCATGTTTGATTTTGATACAGGTATCCCGGAAGTGCAATTGGGCCATCTGCTGGCAGAATCCGCCCTTTTAACCGCCTATAAATTCAATAAATACCTCAGTGCAGACAAAACGCATGAGATCGAAACCCTGCATCTGATCTATTCTGCCAAGACCAATCGCCATCTGAATCGTGGCATTTTGGAAGGCCGTATTTTTGCTGATGCCGTGAATCTGGCGCGTGATCTGGTAAATGAACCAGCCAATATGATCAATCCTGAAGCTTTGGCAGAGCATGCCAAAAAGGCAGCTTTGCAATATGGTTTCGCCATCGATATCTACTCCATGGACAAGATCAGACGCCTGAAGATGGAAGCGTTTTTGGCAGTGGGCAAAGGCTCTGCCAGCGAACCCAAACTGATTATCATGCGTTACAACGGCAATCCGGATAAGAAGAGCAAGCTTACCGCCCTGGTCGGCAAAGGCCTCACCTTTGATACCGGAGGCTATAGCATCAAGCCCACGAATGGCATGTTAACCATGAAAAGCGATATGGGCGGAGCGGCTGCCGTGATCGGTGCTTTTAGCGCCATCGCCACCCTGAAACTCAAGGTAAATGTGATCGGCGTAATCGCTGCTGCCGAAAACATGATCAGCGGTGCAGCCTATCGCCCTGGAGATATACTCACCTCCATGTCCGGCAAGACCATCGAAGTAGTAAATACCGATGCCGAAGGCCGGCTGACTTTGGTGGATGCCGTGCATTATGCTATTGAAAAAGAAAAGGCAGACCGGGTCCTGGATATCGCCACCCTCACCGGTGCCGCTGTGGCAGCTTTGGGCAAAGATTACTCCGCCGTCCTGAGCAATGACGATGCCTGGCTCGCCAAGCTGAGTGAAGCTTCCAAAGTCTGCGGGGAAAAGCTCTGGAGAATGCCTCTGCACGAGCCTTACCTGGAACTCATCAAATCCGAAGTGGCAGATCTTAAAAACTCCGGTGGACCCTTGGCCGGATGCATCACTGCCGCGCTCTTTATCCGGGAATTTGTGCAGGATAAACCCTGGATTCATCTCGATATAGCCGGAAGCTCTATGCGCGATAAGGTGAACGGTATCGATAGCCTGGGAGCTACAGGAGTGGGTGTGCGCCTGCTCGTGAATCTCTTGCGCAGCATGGAATAGTAAACTTATTTGAGAGCGCTGTCCGGCAGAGCCCTGCCGGATGCTGCTTTCAGGAGAAAACAATATGAAGAAAATCAGCTTACTCGTTACTCTGTTTATCCTCTTTGGGATTGGCTGCAAGCAAGCGCCCAAGCAGCAGGAAAAAGAGCAAAAGCCCCTCATCCTCACCTCTATCTATCCCTATGAGCTTTTGGTTAAACAGCTGGTGGGAGATGCCATTCAGGTGCGCAGCCTCATCCCGCCCACAGCCTCCGTGCATAGCTATAGCCCGCAACCCTCTGATCTCAGCGACCTGCACAAGGCCGATCTGATCATCACCAATGGTCTGGGCCTGGAAGCCATGATCGAGCAAAACCTCAGCACCCTGAAAGACAAGCATCTGATCTGTGCTTTGCTTTTGTACGACAGCATTGCCCTGGATTCCTTGAACCAGGTGCGGGATCTACTCATCCATCAGCATGAAGACGAAGAGGATCATCTCGAGCACGCAGGCGCAGACCCGCATCTGTGGACTTCCATTCAGATGATGAGCAAGCTGAGCACCAAGATCAAGAATGAATTGGTCGAACGCTTTACGGATTATGCGCCTTTGATCAACCACAATTATGAGCTGCTGCAAGCAGAATTAAGGCAGGCAGATGAACAGATTAAGCGCGAGCGCGCCGAACTGCAGCAGCCCGCTTTGGTGACCTATCACAATAGCTTTCATTACTTTACCCGGGATTATGATATCGATTATCTGGGCTGGGTGCAAAGCTCCCCAGGGAAAGAGCCCAGTGCCCGTGAGCTCACTGAGTTGGGCAGCAAAATCCGCAGCCACGGTGTCAAAGCCATCTTCATCGAGCCGCAACAAAACCCCAAATCCGCCCAGGTCCTGGCCAAAGAATATGGCCTCAAGCTCTATACCCTGGACCCCATCGGCTCCACTTTGAAGGTGAACACCATTGCAGAACTGATCCTGGCAAATTGGGCTGCCATGAAACAGGCTTTTTAATGATCAGTTTCAAGGACCTGCAGTACCAGATTGCCAATAAAACCATCCTCGAGGATATCAATCTCGAGATCCCGGATGGTGTGTTTGCCGCCATCATCGGGCCCAATGGAGCGGGCAAATCCACCCTGATCAAGCTGCTCTTGGGGCTGATCGAGATGCAGGAAGGCAGCGTTATAATAGACGGCATTCCCCAGAAGAAATGGCTGAAGGCGAACAGCTTTGGCTATCTGCCCCAAAGAGAAGAATTTGACCGCAGCTTTCCCGCTACGGCACGGGACATAGTATTGATGGGCATGGCTGGTACTCTGCCTTGGGGCCGGCGCTTCAATAAGGAGCACGAAACCAAAGCCGTGGAAGTGATGCACATGTGTGGAATCGGGGAAAAGGCGGGAGCTCAGATTGGCAGCCTTTCCGGAGGAGAATATCAACGTGTACTCCTGGCCCGCGCCATCCTCACAGACAGCAAATACCTGATTTTGGACGAACCTGAGGCCGGTATCGATCGCCCCGGGGTCACCAGTTTCTTCAAGCTGCTCAAGAAGTTCAATGAAGCCGGCAAGACCATCATCACAGTCTCCCACGACCTGCACACCCTGTCCAAATACTGCACTTTCCTGATCTGTCTGAACCGGCGTTTGCACTGCCATAACAACGCCGAACTCATCAATGCCGAAGTCATTCGCAATACTTTTGGCGATAGTGTACGCCTCATCGAAAAGGAATACTGATGCCACTTTTTCTGATCTCTGCCCTGGTCGGAGCCGTATTGAGCGGGATTTCTCTGGCCATCTTTGCGCCCTATGTAACGCTGAGGCGCATCTCTTACATGGGTGAAGCGCTTTCCCATATTGCCTTTGCCGGCATCGCGCTGGCCATGATTTCCGGGCTCAATCTCACCTTTGGCGCCTGGATGTTTGTGAGCATAGTAGCCTTGGGCATATCCTGGCTCTCCCAGAAATACAAGATTCAGGAAGCCAATACCATCACCATCTTCCTGTCGCTGTCCATGGCTCTGGGCATCATCCTGATCTCGCTGAAGCAAGACTATACCTTCGATCTGGCCAGCTACCTCTTTGGTAATGTACTGCTGATCTCAGCTTCCGAGCTCTGGGCTTTGGGCCTGCTCAATGTGCTGAATATCGCCTATGTGCTCTTCTTTTACAAAGAGCTGTTTTACCTGAGCTACAACCCGGAGATGTCCAAGGTCTTTCGCATTCGCACCCAGGCCGTGGACAAGATCTTTTACCTGCTTTTGGCAGCCAATATAGTCTTCAACCTCAAAAGTGCAGGGATTATATTGGTTACAGCCCAGCTCATCCTGCCCGCTGTGACGGCCTTCAATCTCACCTGCAAACTCTATAAAGCCATCTTTATCTCTGTGATTGTGGCCATTATTTCTGCCTTGGCAGGTTTTGCCGTATCTTTCGCTTTGAATCTACCCACCGGAGCCACCATCGTGGTCTGCCAGGCCCTGCTTTACACCTTGAGCTTTATCTTCAAAAAGGGGAGAAGATGAGCAGAAAAAATATAGCCCTCTTTAGCGCGTTGATCTCCCTGCTCTTTGTCAGCGTAATCTGGCAAGTAGCAGAAACGCAGATCCTTAGCCTGCTCGGACAAGGCAGTGCTAAACTCTTGGGCAGATCTTTCAGCACTTATGACGAGGATGGCATTCCGATGCAGGAAACCGGCAAACAGGAGCGGCATTACGATCCCTTGATAGTAGCTCGTGCCGCTCAGGAGGCCGATCTAAAGCGCCGCCTCAGCGGCAATGAGGCAGACTTTATCCTCCTCACAGATTGGCTGCTTGCCCAGCTTAACGAGACTGATTCCACCAGCTTCATCGATTACAGCTATGATTTACCAAAATACGCACAAAAAGCACCCTGGCAATCTGCCCTCAGCCAAGCGGTGCTGATGAACGTCCTGGTCGCCCGGGCCGGCATGCAGCGGGATCTAAAGATCTATAGCAAAGCCCAGCGCACCCTAAATAGCCTCAGCCCCCAGGCTGCGGGCCTTACGCATGCGCTCTCCGATAGCAGCTATTGGTATATGCAATATCCCTCGCCGCAGCCCTATTATACGCTGAGCGGCATGATGGGCGTGCTCATTGAGCTGCAGTCCTATTATGAACAGACCCGCGATCCTTTTGCCAAAAGCTTGTATTACAAGGGGCTGAATGCGCTCAAAGAAAAACTGCCCGAATTTGATTATCATGGCTACAGCTACTATGATTTGAAAGGCCACAAAGCCAGCCGGGCAGAGCATCAAAGCCATATCAAACAACTCACTAAGCTGTTGGAATTCCAAGAGGATAGCCAGATTCTGCAGATGCGCAACCGCTGGCAAAAAGCCGATAGCTATCCCGTATTCTGGCAGATGGTTGTTATCCCGCAACCCTCGCGGATCTTGACCTTTGGGGTGGCCCTTTTCCTTATGTGGCTGGTGTGCTATCTGCTTTTAGTATCGACCCAAAGAAAGGAGCCAGACGATCCGGAATATAGCTCATCTTAGCGTGTCTCAGCCCCGCCAGACCGATATCTTGCTCGCGATTGATCCATTGATAATTGTCCAATAAATAGCGCGCCGTCTCCCAGGTCACCACTTGAGCAGAGCCTTTTTTGTAAGGGTCAAACTTCTCAAAATGCACTGTCGCCATATCCAGGGTCTGCGGACTGAAGATAGAGTAAGCCGCAATCCTGTTATTCAGACAGATGATAATCCCATCCACGGGAAGCTGATTCCAGTGTTTGATAGTGTTCTCGATCGCCTGCAATTCCGTCATCAGATAAGCGCCTTCGGCATCGCGGTCCCGCCGCCATTTGTGGGTAAAACTCATGATTACCGGTAGTCTGTCTTCGGTGATTTTCATCACTTTATAGTTCGGATAAGCCCGCCGGAATTGTGAGATCAGGTTCTTTTTCTTGGCCAGCTTCTTGCCCCGCATTTCCACCATATCTTCGGCGCTGTAGATGTAATCTGCCCAATCCCTGTCTTCATTGATGTCGAAATAGTCTTGCAAATCGGGGTATTCATCGATGTACTCTTTGGGAATCAGGATCATTTTGGCTTCGGGGTAGTACTTCTGAAAGCATGTAACCATGTCCTTGAGCTCCAGGGGCGTCAGGTATTCTCCTACCGGAAAATAGACATACTGATACTGGGGATTGAAGATCACCAGCCGCTCTTTGCACAGAAGAAAGTGGTTATCATAGATTTCGCCCCAGGTGATGAGGTTTGTGATCGTATAATCGCAGTTTTCCCGGGGGTATTTGCTCAGGTATTCGCGGAGCATCAGAGTGTGTGAGATTTCCAACCGATTGAGCCCCGGCATCACTGTTTGCTCTGTCATATTTCCTCGTTTGAAAACAGAAAGGGAGTATAATCCTTCATCACACCAAAGCCCAGAGCTGTGTAAAAGCTCTCATAGCCTGGCTCTGAGATGAGGCCGATCCACTGCAGCTTTTGCTCCCGCAGATACTCCACTAACTTGTGCACGATGCCCTTGCCATAGCCCTGGCCCCGATACTCTTCCAAAACAGTTACATCCTGGATATAGGCATCGCTCACTCCGTCTGAAATCGCTCTGCCCATACCGATAATTTCACCCTCATAGATGGCTACTACAAAGCAGAAACTATTGGCAATAATAGCGTCGATGGTTTTTATGTCCTCGGGCCGATCTTCCTGTTGCCACCAACCTGCAGCCCTGTATAAGTGCAAAATGCGGGAGCTATCCGCATTCTTCACTATCTTATATCTTACTTCTTTCATTAAAACTTCATCCTATATCTTTGTTTATATAGACAAAATAAGCAATGTCGCTTTATTTTGCCAGTTTTCCCACAGTGTGGGGACTCTATCCTTTTATTCCGGCTCTTTTTCAAAGCAAAAAACATCTAATCTTTCTTTTTCCGCGGCCGCCAGATCATGCGCTTGCAGAAAACTCAACTCTTCCTTTTCCATTTAATCCGGTTCTAATACAGCTCTAACTATGCCGGAAGCAAGTTCGATCCAGCGGCTTGGTCCCTGGTGTCAAAAGCTGACAGCACAATTACTTACTTCTTGCCAGCCTGAACCCCACGAATTGATATCCCTTATTAGGGTCACCCCGCTCGCGCCAGAGAATATTCAGATTGCGGCCTTCGCTGTTCATCACATTGCCGCCGCGGATGGTCTTTTGAGTTCCGGTCTCCGGTCCGGTGGGGTTGATAAATGTGGTCAAAGAATTTGGGTAGTTTGCATCCAGCCAGTCCCAGACCCATTCTGAGACGTTTCCGCTCATATCATAGATGCCAAAATCGTTGGGGCTTTTGCCACCTGGTTTACGCAATTTGCCGGCGGAGTTATCCCGATACCAGGCGACATCGGCAGGGTCATTTGAACCACTGTAATTATATAGCTTCCCGGCTTTTGCAGCCACTTCCCATTCGGCTTCGGTGGGCAAACGGTAACCATTGACGTTAAAATCGCAACTCACCACCCGGGAAGCACCCAGCCCCCGGATGCGATAGGCGGGAGTAAGTCCCTCCGCTTCACTGAGCCCATTGCAGTATATGGCGATGTCGAACCAACTCACATTATCCACAGGAAGATCTTCTCCAAAATTGGTGGCATTGGCAGGCTTCATAAAACGGCTCCACTCGCCTTGGGTCACCTCGTATTTGCTGATGTAAAATGCAGATATAGATACGTTATGCGCCAGGTTTTCGCCCAATCTGCCAAAACCAAAAGTGGAAGGCTCGATTCTTACGAAGTTCCTTCCCGGTTGTGATGGCTTGATCACCGGTGCAGAGCTGGCGTCTTTGCTTTGGGGCACAGCGGGCAGACGTCTGGGATCCTGTCTCTCGTCCAGCGTGCTGCCCTTTAATTGACCATAGGTAGTCAAAACCGGTTCCGAGCTGTTTACTGTCCCCTGGGCATCTTCGATGCGCTGGGCGAGGCTGTCTTCTACAGAGTCTTTTCCCCAGACAAATCCGGTGAATTGCAGCTTATCTTCATCTGCACCAAAGATTACCTTATAGATGTTTGTGGTAAAAAGCAGGATCATCAGCACTACCACCACGCCGATCAGAATCCAGAAACCAATCTCGATTCTGGATTTGGGCATGATATCTTCTTGCTTTTTATCGGGATCCAGGAAGCTGGTATCTTGCACGGTGCATATTTCCGCACCCTCCACAGGGCCCAGTTTGTCGATTGCCGTATAGAATTTATCCAAGCTCCCAAAGCGCTGCGAGACATTGCGATGCAGGCTTTCGGCCAGGATTTTATTCAGAGCCATGGTCACGCCTACTATCTTCGTAAATTTATTGAGTCTAAGGCGATCCGGGTTATATATATTCCGGTACAGAGGGTTGGTGGCAAGTAGCTGTGCGATGACGGTGCCTATAATAAATATATCCTCCCGCTCATCCTCTTCATTGTAGCCAATGCCACTGGAAAGGATTACGGGCTCTGAATTGTCTTTTATCATGATGCTGCTGAGCTGCAGATCTGAGATGCTGAGGCCATGTTTGCGTACCTGCATCACAGTTTTAATCAGTTTTTTGGCAATTTCCCTCACCAGCTCTTCAGTTAGACGTTCGGGATTGTATTGCTTGATTTCAGCCAGAGAAACCCCATGCACATATTCCACAGCCATGAAAGCCGGGGAGTGGCTTTGATTTACCTCGGTCACTTTGGCGATGTGGGCATCTTGGATATGGTTCAGTCTGTTCAGCCTCATCTGGATGCCAAAGAGGCTGTCCATATTGTGGAAGCTGGATTTGAAGAAGATCTTGAGTACATGTTCTTTGCCGTTTTTCTCGGCTATGTACTTGATGCCTTCCTTGTCTTTATTCATCATGCGTAGGATCTTGTAGCCCTCAAAGCTATCACCGGGATTCAGCAAGGTGATGTTTTTGTCAGTTTCCGGGCTGGAGACCGGGGCCTCTGCTTTCGGCTTAATTTCCTGGGCAGCTTCCTTTTCTACTGCTGGCTTGTGCAGTTCATCCAACACCACATTCTCTCCGCAAAAAGGACAGAATTTCGCCTTTTCGGGGATCTTTTCCCCACAATTCAAGCAGTACTGCATCGTGGTAGCCTCCGGGTTCTTAGGCATGATTCTTGGTCACCTTCAAGCCGATCTCTTTGCCGTTAATATCTATCTGAGGCAGACAGGGATCGTCCTGTTTTACCATTTCCTCGGCCAAAGTCTCGCTCATGATATAGTCTTTGTGATTGGCAATGGCTTTATCGATCTGCTCATCCCCACAGTAGGAAATACTGATGTGGTCCATGATCTCAAAGCCTTGCTCCTTACGGGAAAACTGGATCTTATTGATCAGTTCGCGGGCATAACCTTCCAGGATCAGCTCTTCATTGAGCTCAGTATCCAGAGCGATAAATATATCTTTCATGCTGGCAAAGACATAGCCTTCCCGCGGGAGAATCTGCACCTGCAAGTCTTCCGGCAAGAGGGTGACGTGCTCGCCATTTAAATCAAATTCAAAAGAGCCTTTTGCGGCAAAATCACGCAGAGCCTGAGCGGAATCTGCCTTCTGCAAATAGGCTGCGATAGCCTTCATCTGCTTGCCATACTTGGGGCCCATCACCTTAAAATCTGGTTTCAGCTCATACTGCACAAAGTCGCTGTCTGTTTCTACATACCTGATCTGCTGGATATTCACTTCTTCCTTGATCAAATCGAGCATCTTGTCCAAAGACTCGCGCAATTTGCCCGGCACATACATCACGCCCAAAGGCTGGCGAATCTTGAGATTACTCTCGCCCCGGGCTGTGCGTCCCAACGATACCACGTCGATCACAGCCTGCATATCACGCTGAAGCTCTGCATCTATGTACTGCGCTTCACTCACCGGGTAATCCGCCAGATGCACGCTTTCCCCACCTTTGAGGTTTTGGAAAAGCTCTTCAGCCAGATAGGGCACAAAGGGGGCAATGAGTTTACTGATCTCAAGCAGCACCATATACAAGGTGCGATAGGCCTGGATCTTGTCTTCACTCAGTTCAAAAGACCAGAATCTGCGGCGACTGCGGCGTACATACCAATTTGAGAGTTCATCGATCACAAAGTCCTGGATAGCCCGTACACTGCGGGTAAATTCGTAGATCTCAGTATATTCGCGTACATCTTTGATGAGGCTCTGCAGACGTGAGATGATCCAACGATCGATCTCGGCATCTCTTTCCCAGTCTGTGGGATAGCTACCGGCATCAAAATTATCTATATTCGCATAGGTTGCGTAAAAGGCATAAACGTTTTTCAGGGTTCCAATGAACTTGCTGATGGTCTCGCGCACACCGTCCACGTCAAAGCGGGTGGGTACCCAAGGCGGGCTCACTTCCAGAAGATACCAGCGGATGGCATCGGCGCCATAATCGTGCATTAGCTCGATGGGATCCACGCTGTTACCCTTGGTTTTGCTCATCTTTTGACCCTTTTTATCCAAAACCATGTCGTTTACCAGACAGCTTTTGTAGGAAGATACCCCCTTAAAGAGGGTGGAGATGGTGAGCATGCTGTAAAACCAGCCCCGGGTCTGATCTATCCCTTCCGAGATAAAATCCGCCGGGAACAGCTCGGTCTCAAAGCGCTCTTTATTTTCAAAAGGATAGTGCCACTGCGCAAAGGGCATGGCTCCGCTATCAAACCAGCAGTCAATCACTTCCGGGGTGCGATGCATTACAGATCCGCATTTCTCACAAGCCAGCTTTACTTCATCGATATAAGGTCTGTGCAGCTCGATATCTTCACTCACTGCTGCGCCGGATTCCATTTTGCCTTTTTGGGCCAGTTCGGCACGAGAGCCTACTGAGCTCTTGTGTCCGCAGTCTTCACAGACCCAGATATTGAGCGGAGTTCCCCAAAAGCGGTCGCGGGAAAGCGCCCAATCCACGTTGTTTTCCAGCCATTCGCCAAAGCGTTTTTCTCCCACAAAGGAGGGATACCAATCTATCTTTTTGTTGTTCTCGATCAGTTGGTCTTTGAACTGCGTGGTGCGGATATACCAGCTCTCGCGGGCATAATAGATCAGGGGGCTGCTGCAACGCCAGCAGAAAGGATAATTGTGCTTGATCTGCTCGCGGCGATAGAGCTTGCCGCTGTCTTTCAGGTGGCGAATAATCTCTTTATCCGCAGTTTTTACGAAGATGCCGGCCCAAGGGGTAACCGCTGCTTCGAATTTCCCCTCTGCATCCACCGGATTGACAAAAGGCAGATCGTATTTCGTGCCCAGACTGTAGTCATCAGCGCCAAAAGCCGGAGCTGTGTGCACGATCCCTGTGCCATCACTCATGGATACATAATCTGCGAGGCCGATGAACCAGGCCGGTTTATCCACTGGCACATAGCTAAAGAGCGGCTCATAAGAGCGGCGCTCCAGAGCGGAGCCTTTCATTTCGGCGAGGATCTCATAGTCGCCGTCCAGAACCTCCAGACGCGCTTTGGCCAGGATGAGATTCTGCCCGTGATGCAGTACTTTCACATAAGTCTTATCTGGATGCACCGCCAGCGCCACATTGGAGATCAAAGTCCAGGGCGTAGTGGTCCAGGCCAGATACCAGGTATTCTCCTCGCCCAAGGCTTTGAAACGCACATAGACGGAGGGGTCTTCCACATCACGATAGCCTTGAGCCACTTCGTGGGAAGAAAGAGGTGTGCCGCAAGAGGGGCAATAAGGCACGATCTTATGCGCTTTATAGATCAGATCGCGCTGGAAAAAGTCGTTTAAAATCCACCAAACGCTTTCTATATAGTCATTGTCCAAAGTGATATAGGGATTGTCCAGATCGATCCAATAGGCCATGAGCTCGGTCATTTCACGCCAGAGCTTTTCATAAGAAAATACTGAAGCCCGGCATTTGGCACAAAATTCTTCCACGCCATATTCTTCGATACCGCGCTTGTCTTCCAGACCGAGAGCTTTTTCCACTTCGATCTCCACAGGAAGTCCGTGGGTATCCCAGCCGGCTTTGCGTTTTACCTGAAAACCGGTCATGGTCTTGTAGCGGCAGACTGTATCTTTCAAGGTGCGAGCCAGTACATGGTGAATACCGGGCTTGCCGTTTGCCGTGGGCGGGCCTTCGTAAAATATAAATTGCGGATTTCCTTCCCTGAAATCGACGCTTTTTTGGGCTAAGGCGTGCTTTTCCCAATATGCACGGATGCGGGCCTCGAAATCCCGAGGATTTTCTTTTGGATCGGTAGTTTTATACATAGCTTTATTTAGATCTTCTTTGCTCTTCCTGTTCGTTTGGGGCCGGGTACATAGGCCATTTTTCCCACTGGGTGGGACTTTTTGTGTTCATATTCCTGTTGAGCGGGGTGCTCTTCGCCTTCCACCGCTTCTTCGGGCGCTTCTTCAAAGAGCTCAGCAAAGTGCTCTTTCAGCTCTTCATGTTCGCCCACATATTTCTTCCAGTCTTCCATGGCGGCATCCATATCCACACAACGGGTGCACAGCACCAGCAGATTTTGCTCGGATACGCCTATCCAACCGCGGTCATAACATTCGTCACAACGTTTTTTCTTGCGATTTTCCAGAGCTATTTTCTTAGCTGCTTCCAAATGTTTTTCATCTAAATTAAACATACATTTCTCCTTTTTTGGGCAGAGCATTTTCTGCCTTACAAGCTGTCTTGGGCGTGCAATCTTTTACTATGTGCCAGTATTCTAGATAGCGCAATTTTGTAAAAGCTTTTTTTTAGGGGGCTTGCGTTTATTGACCCTTAAGCCTTTTTCCGGGGCTTGCTCTTCGGCGCTGGCTCCGGCTCCGGTTTAGTTTCCTTAGCCTTGGGTGCAGCCTTTGGTTCCGCTTTCTTTTCTTTGGCCTTGGGTGCGGGTGTGGGCGTGGGCTCCGGCTCCGGCAGCTCTTCCGGGACTACTCCAAATTGCATGGGCTTGGTAATCACCGATCTCTTTAGAGTCACTTTCACAATGGGCTGCAGGCGATGGGTTACCACAAAGAGACTTTTGTTCTTGGAGAGCGCCAGCTTTTCTTCCGGGCTCATGGCATCGATTTCTTTTAAGTTCGCAATGCGCTCAATCTTGCCAGTTTCCATGTCCACAATTTGTACGAAGTGTTGTTTCTCGTTCATGAACTGAACCTCCATTTGATATTTTTCGGGGAATCTATTGATAATATCCAGTACAAAATCCAGATATTCCTGATGGTGAGTTTGGTGCCAGACCCTGAATGCCTTGCATTTTGCCACACGCGGACATACTGCACATAGCTCAGGGGCTATCTGTCGGTGTCGTTTGATTTCGCAGGTAAAAAGTCTGACTTTTTTCACAAGGTGCATTTGGCTGTAAAGCCTCTATTTGTCAAGCATAAACTGCTCTAGAGCAGGACGCCGCTTCTGCGGAACCATGATTTTTAAAACAAATCGGTATTTATACGATTATTCTTCAGCAGGAACAGCGTCTTGCACTACGATAGCATCTGATAAAAGACTACAAACCTGACCTGCAGAGCCGGAAGCCGAAGTAGAATAATCTGCTTGACGGCGTGTTGCTGGTTCGATACGCAATCCGGCAGTAATAGACGTCATTGTTCCAGCTTCCGCCCCGAAGCATACAGACCGAGCCGCTATTGGGGCATGTAGGATTGTTGCTGGGACTGCTGCTGTATTGGTCAAACCAATTCCAACACCATTCCCATACATTCCCGCTCAGGTCGTAAAGACCGAGGGCATTCGGCTCTTTAGTTCCAACTGGTTTTGAGCCATAGGGGGGTATTATTTCCAGTATGCCAGCCCACAGCACTCAGATCATCTGAACCGCTATACAAGAAATCAGGATCATTTGTCGCTCCCCAGTCAGCGGGATTGGTAGAGCCGCTGATACTGTAAACAGGCGTCAAACCCTCATTCATACTACGCAGATTGCAGTATTTCAGGGCTGAAGACCAGGTCACGTAGTAAACTGGATAATTATCCCCAACTCCATAAGCGTAGGCTGGATTGAAGCCCATAACCGCCAGATATTCCGCTTGTGTCACCTGATATTTACCCAGATAGAAAGAACTCAGGGTCACGCTGTGAGTAGGCAGTTCCCCATTTTTTGCTAAAGTCTGATTATGAACTGATCCAGGTTGCTCTCCAAAATATCATCTTTACTGGGCTCAATCCCTTGTTTTACATTCGTTTGCTATCTAATATATCATTTCTACAGGACTCATTTTGATAAGGTATTGAACCGAAATTATAAGCCTTTATGACATGAATGAGAGCTAACAGGCTATCTTCATAACTATTATAACTATGATATATGGATACTTTGGGGGAAGGGCTGTTGCTGGTTGCCGGCCTGCAGCTTTTCTTGCTTATCAGCCAATCTTTTTGCTTTTTTCAGCCTGCCCAGAAGCTTGAAGCATAGTGCTCTTCCTGCATAGCCTGTGGTGAAGATGATGTGGAGATAAGAGGATTTTTTCCTGCTATCTCCACGTCATCTCCACGACATCGCATGGGCGAGGGGAATCTGAACAGCCAATCAGGGTGCTTGTTTTGAGCTTCCAATACTATGAATCAAACCAGTCCGGTAGGACGCCAGGCGAATGCCAATAGCCCAGCAGGTGACAACTGCCTCTTTATCCGTACAATCCCTTTGATCCGTACAATCCGTGTGACTTTTCTTTTCGTTGAGGCTCGCACCAGCTAAAGCAGAAACAGCGTCCGGCACAAGCTATTCCATGAGCAGCATCTTGCGTGTAGCAGTGTATTTACCGGCGGTAAAGCGGTAGAAATATACGCCGCTGCTCAGGGCTCTACCACTCTCGTCACGAGCATCAAAGACGATGCTGTGGCTTCCACTGCTCTTTGCTTCATTCAGCAGGCTGCGCACCTTCTGACCTTTGATATTATAGATATCCAGGCGCACATTGCAGGGCTCCAGAATATCGTAGTGGATGGTGGTGCTAGGATTGAAGGGGTTGGGATTGTTGCCTTTCAGCGCAGTAGCTGTCACAAGGTTCACTTCGTTCTGGTTGGCAACCCACTCTATACTGAGAGTGAAGTTTAAGCTGGTCTCATGCAATGGGAAAACCTCTACGTTGTCGACGGTGACGCCGTAATAGCCATTTGCCCAGGCGGTAACAGAGTAAACTCCCATGAGCAGCTCCAGAGCATAAGCACCGGTGGAACTCGTGTTAGAACTATAATAACCAGTAGTTACGGTGGCACCTGAGATTCCCTGACCTTCTTCATCATAAACAAAGCCGACGATCTTGCCGGTAGAGGGACCTACCAGAAGGTTGGACAAAGCGGCGGGAGAGCTGACACCGCCGGTGTATATCGCCTTTACACCCCAACGGCAGATGCCGCCGATAGTATCAAACCAGTCATGGTCTTCATAGGCAAGAGTGTTGATCGGATTTTCATTGAGCAGGGTCCAACTGGCCTCATTATCTTCCTGACCGGAGGCGATACGGTAGATCTCGTATCCCACCAGGGCTCTGCCAGCACAGCTATTGGGCTGGGCCGCAGCAGGCATATTCCTGGCTCTCAAAGCCAGGTGCGCACTGCTAAGTGCATCAGGAGCTTCCCATTGCAGTAGAACAGCGGTGTACATATTATTCATCTCTGCCACCACGTTGCGCGGGAGGTAAGCGTCTTCCAATAAAATGATGGTGCCCAAATCGAGATTAGTAGAGCCCACCGTGATAGTTCCGGTTTCTCTCTGATATCCGGCTTTACTGATGGTATAATCATAGCTATTACCGGAAGGAATATTTTCTACTACAAACTGCCCTGCGGCATTGGTGCTTGCAGTGTAATTTATTATACCATGTATAGTTACCGTGGCCTCAGCCAGGCCTGTTGCAGGGTTGTCGCTGCCCAGGATGGTTCCGCTTACGCTTACTGGAATAGATGCTATCATTTGCAGATCAAGGGGGGTGTTTTGTCTTTCTACAATAGTGAAAGCTATAGACTGATCTTCATATCCCGCCTTATGTGCGAAGAGGGTGTAATCTCCCTGCAGCAGGAAAGGAAAGCAGTATTCCCCAGAAGCAGAGCTAACAGTCTGGAGGCCGGCGGCATAGTCTATATTGAGCTCCACATCGGGCAGCGGACTGCCTGAAGCAGTTACAAGCCCGGAGAGTGATCCCAGGTCATTGGAAGTGATAAGAAAGGTAGTTTTGGGGAGGCTGCCGGACAGCTCTGTCTCATAGATCGGTGGCTGCATCGGATTGAATGCGTCATAGTCCCGAGAGATCCTACGGGCGCAGTTTGCGCTCCCAGTCTGGCCCTGAAAATTGTACTCAGGACGGTAATACCTTTTGTCCATGGGGCGATGTGCGTAGAGCACCAGATTGCCGGTAACATAGTTGTAGGGCCTACTGAGGGGGATGGTGATAGTGTTTTCCCCGGCAGGAAAGTGCATCATGCCATCATAGACCTTGGTCAAAGTAGTGGGGTCTATCCAGCCGGCACTGAGATCAGATAGATAGCTGTTGCCCAGCCAGAGCTGGATGGGGGTATCGGGTATCTCAGCCTCAAAGCTGTTGTAAAAAGATATACCGACGATCTTACCAAAACTGCCGATGTCACTACGGTAGTACAAAGCCTGAAACAGGCTGTTTTTATTAGAAAAATCCCAGGGAGCGTGCAGATACTCGTCTCCATCTCCAATGGTGACAGAGAACATGTTTACTGGCGGGACCAGGATGCCCAAGGGCGGAGTCTTGTTATTCACGCTATTACTATCTCCTGCCAGGACCACTTTGCCCATTATTTCACCAAAGCCAGTAGTGTTGGGGATATAGCTCAGGATGACATCTGCAGTTTCACCGGCAGCGATATTTTCTCTGGCTGTGACGGCCAGGACATTGCCCTGAGCATTCACAAGCTGAACCTGATAGTTAGATTGGGTGCTATAGCCATTGTTGAATATTCTTACCGTATAATCTGTCGCAAGGCCAAGGGGGCAGGTCGTGCTTCCCCTCAGGGAAATCGCCGCCAGATCGTTTGGCACAATCTCTTCAAAGACAAGGTCATCCATGCACATAGAGAAACCGCTGACCGTAGGATCTGGCCGGAAAGCAATGTATCGTCCCACTCCGGTGTGGTGGGTAAGAGACACAATATATTCAGACCAATTGCCATAAGTCCAATCCCCTACTATAGTAAAGGTTCCAGCCAGCTCAAAGCTATGGGGATTTGTGGGGTCCACCATAGTTCCGATCTGCGTCCTGAGAGCTCCCCAGTCTTTCATCATGGCCCTTATGCGGATCTTGCTGATGTCGATGGCGTCGTCAATAAGCGGTGAAATAAGATACAATTGTTCAGTGACATTATGGCTATACCACATCTTCATACAGTTTGGCGCGCTGTAAGGGCTTTCTGTGCTGGTATTTATTGAGGTGTACGATGCTTCATTACTAAGTCTCATAGCAGACCAGCCCAGCGGGAGATCCGGCACAGTCGCGGTATCCCAGTTTTGCGTAAATGGCAAGCTATAGATAGTGGCGTCGTATCCAATGCCTTGCACGTTTATCCTATGCAGTTCGCGGCTCAGATTATCGGTAATCAAGATTTGAGCACTGTGCACTCCCGCGCTGCCAGGGCTGTAGTTCACGCCAAAAGCCAGGCTTCCTCCGGTATTGATACTTGCCGGCAGAGCCGGGAGGCCAGTCAAAGTAAAAGCCGGGTTTCCTGAAATGGAAATATTATTGATGCCCAGAGCTGCCCCGCCGGCATTGGAGATGGTGATATCCTGCTGCGCAGTCTCAGATACAGACACATCACCAAAATTGTGCGCGGCTGGTGTGACTACATAAGTAGCTTCATCAGCCAGGGGCTCCATGATGAGAGTGATTTTGGGGAAGATGCCGCCCAGCATTCCATGGCCAGAGGGAGCCATGGGATCATAATTGAAGTCTGAAGATATCGAATAACGGGCACGGTTTGTTCCCACAGTCTGGGCTTTAAAGCGATTGAGATTAGTGTATCTATTCGTATCCAAGGGACGATTGGTGTATAGCACCAGATTGTAACCTGCATAGCTATATGGAACCTGCAGCGGAATGGTAATAGTATTCTCTCCAGCCGGAAAATCCACGGTGCCATCATATACCAGGGTCAGGCTGTGGGGATCCAGCAAGCCTGAGGAAAGGTCTTGTACGATAGTGCTGCGCAGCCAGATCTTGATCGGAGTATCCATTACGGCATCATGGAAGTTATTGTAAAAACTTAAAGCCGTAATCTTGCCCGAGGTGCCAATCTCATCCTGAAGATACAGGCACTGGAATAGACTGTAATAGGCATTGAAATTCCAAGGCACGAGTTGAGTTTGATCTCCGTCTCCTATAGTGACGCTGTATGTACCTTCCGGCCTTACAGATACACTTTGCGGGGGCGTTTCATCGTTGAGAGTATTCATGTCTGAGGCCAGAATTACTTTGGCATAAATGCTCATTTCACCCTCTTGGGTGGGAGTCCAGGGAATGCTTACTGTGATAGTTTCTCCGGCTGGTATCGTAGGTCCGGCCGCAGAGCCAAGCTCCAGGCCTTCGCTGTCAACTAGCTTTACAGTGTAGCTATTCTGGGCAGCGGCTCCATAATTCAGGATATCCACACTGCAATATGTGGTCGCATTTACACTGGGCGTAAAGTTCCCCCGGATGGCTGTGGCAGCCAGATCGTGCTCTGCGATTTCTTCCAGGATGAGATCATCTATATAGTACCTTCGGTTAGGATTATCTCCGGAATGCCGGAAAGCAATATGGCGTCCTGCACCGGTATAAGTTCTCAGCGGAATCTCGCATTCTGCGAATTCTGAGCCGCTTCTGAAAATGGTCTTAACTGGTTCAAAGCTCGAAAGATCAGCCGGGTTTGTGATCACTCCCACCTGCAGGGAGTAGGCATTTTTGATCCGAGCTTTTATCCTGATAGAATTCATGGGAATCAGAGGGCTGATTTTTGGAGAGACCAAAAGCAGTTGATCGAAGGTATTGGTGCCTTTGAATATTCTCACACAATTAGGGGGGCTATATGAGAAGGAATCTGTAGTCTCTACCGTAGCCCAGGCAGATGTAGTACTTGCAAGCGCAGTCCAACCAAAGGGCAGTTCAGGCACTGTGACCGCATCCCAATTCTGGGTATAAGGCAATTCGTAGATAGTGGTATCGCCATGAGTGCTAAAACTCCATACCGGACAGTTTGCGCTATTGCCTACGCTATTGTAAGGAACGATCTGCCAGTAATAAGTAGTATCAAAGGCCAGGCCAGAAGGGGGAGTATAGCTGCTAGCGTCTGCCAGATCCAGCATGTATTCGATATTGCTGGGCGGATTGTTTGTGCCAAAATTCAGCTTGTAGCCCACGGTGGCACCTCCTCCTGATATCCACGAAAAAGAAGTGGTGGGCCTCAGCAGCGTGGCTCCATCAGGAGGGGATATGAGCTGTGCAGCATAAGGAGGGGCAGTAAGGGGGAATTCGGCCATATTAAAGCGGATATTGGCGCGGTTCGGGGACACAACACCAGAGCTGGCCTGGAGCGCGGGGATAAGGTCGTCACCAAAGCGCAATGCACTGTTATATGTGGTAGCAGTATAGTACACAGAGGCATTGTGAGCATAGTTTTCGGTGCTGAGATCGGTCACCACCTCCACGAGGATATTCTGGTTGCCATTCCACACAAAGGGCGTGCTGAAAGTGTGGACATTCCAGCCGGGAGCTGGGATGTAGTGGTTCCTTAGGAATACCTCCTGATAGTCGCCTGCTTCAAAATCCGGATTCAGTTCTGTCTGGTCCGTGTGTTTGAGGCGCAGCTTGAAGCTCGTCATCGGAGGACAAGTGTAGAGGCCCTCTACCTCGAAAGCAAGTGAATTGATATTTCCAGAGCCACCACCCGCATCCTGGATTTCGTTGGCGTGGTACAAATATTGCTGGCGGAAGTTTTTATCATAGGTCCCATAAGGGGTGGGCGACTGGGTCGAAAGGTTTGTAGAACTACCTTCACCAATAGTCACAGTTACTTGGGCACCGAGCTTTGAGATAGCTCCCAAGGCTAAGGCCAGGAGCAGGGCATACAGCATAATCTTTTTCATGGCAGACACTCCTATCGGTCTGGCTTGTCTTAATGTCATTGGTTCCAATCGCCAAAAAGCGATGGCTTAAGTTTTAAATATCTATTTAGACGTATAAAATATTCGCATTCAATTCCATTAAAAAGAGCAGCTTCTGTTTTGTGCAGGGAGTTCTGCGCCTGTGCTTATATTATTATGCAATATATGAGCCAAAGTGAAAAGTAACCGCCCCGTAGCGTGGGACGACGTTCCTGTGGAACCGTAATGTATATATTATTTGATCTTACGCTATTTTTAAAACAAATCGGTATTTATACAATTATCCTTCAGCAAGAACGGCGTCTTGCGCTACTTTGAAACCTCTTTTAATCCAATAAATCCACCCAATCCGCTCGATCTGTGTTCTATGATTAGGATGTAGGCGGAACAGGAGTCCGCCACTACGATAAAAGCTATCCAGGCTGTGCTGTAGCCCCCAAATTCCCCATTTTCAATTCTCCATTCTCAATTAATCCTTGACATTCTACCCCACCAAAATAGACTGTTTTTATTCTGAAATTACTACAATAAATCCTAATAAACAAAGCCGACAATAAGGAGCCTAACATGAAACTAAGGCATATACTTACCGCAGTATTACTGCTCTCGCTGGTTCTGCCACTTTTGGCGGAAGACTGGATTACTATTTACAACGATGATTTATCCCTGATTCGCTCGAGCTTTAGCCTGGATCTGAAACAAGGGCGACAAAATTACAATTATGATGACATCACCTCCCGCATCATGCCCAGCTCGGTGATCGTGAAAGGCACCGGCCTGAGGGTGGCAGAACAGAATTATGAATACGATCTGGCGGGAAAATACCAGATCATGGCCAAGTATCTGGATAAAGAAGTGATGGCTGTGATGAAGGATCAATCCCGTTTGGAAGGCACGCTGAAGTTCTTTGACGGCTCCAATGTGGGGATTATCGAAAGCAGCACGAAGCGGCTATTGGTGATAGCCGATAGTGAAGTGCAATGGCTCCAATTGGCCTCGCTGCCCACAAACTTTTACACCAAGCCTACCCTGGCCTGGAGCCTGATCGCAGAAAAGGGTGGAAAGCATCCTGTGATGATGACTTATCTCAGTGGTGGCTTTTCCTGGGACGTTACCTACAATGCGGTCTGGGATGGGAAAAAACTGGATCTGAATTCCTGGGTCACCATCAACAACCAGAGCGGTAAAGCCTTTGAAGACGTGAATCTAAAGCTGATCGCCGGTGAGATCAATCAGATCAGAAACAAATACATGGGCAGAGGCGGAGCCTATGAGGATGCCATGATGATGGATTCGATGGCCGGATCAGCTCCCTCCTTTGAGGAAAAGGCTTTCCACGATTTTCACATGTACACTCTGGATCAGAAGGTCTCCTTTGCAAACAAGCAGACCAAGCAGCTCGAGCTTTATCCCACACAAGCAGTTACGGCATTTGCGGTCTATGAATTCAGGACTTTTGGAAGTGGCGTGCAAAGCCTCATCAAGTTTATGAATACCGAGGCTCAGGGCTTGGGCAAACCCCTGCCCAAAGGCGTGATCAAGGTCTATAAAGCCGATACGGACGGAAATCTGGAATTTATCGGTGAAGACAGCATCAATCACACCAGCCGCAATGAAGAGATCAGCATCACTACCGGCAAGGCCTTTGACCTGGTGGCCAGCTCGCAGGTGCGCAATCAAAAGACCATCTCCCAACGCTCTTCTTCCCGCGAAATCCATGTGAACGTAAAGAATAACTCCCTGGAGCGCAAAGAGATAAACGTGGTACATCAGCTTTCCGGCAATACCAAGGTCTCTTTTGCGGAATTGCGCTATGGCTTTGATGAACTGAAAAACACAGTTACCTTCACCGTGAGTCTCGATCCGGGTAAGGAGCAAAGCTTCTTTTTCCGTGAGCTAACTGAATGGTAATATGCACTTAGGAGTATTTTATGCAAGAAAAGCTGTTTAGCAACCTGGTGGGCATCCAACGTGAGATGCTGAAATTGATCGGCGAAGTACAGGCTTTGAATGTAAGCCCTTTGGCCATGGAGAATGCCATCGATGATTCCTGGCATCCCAAATGTGATGTTTTTCAGACAGATACTCAGTGGGTAGTGGTGGCGGAATTGGCGGGAGTGGAAAAGGAAGAGATCGCCATCTCGCTAGGGCCTGAATACCTGCGCATCAGCGGGGTTCGGAACTTCCTAGCCTCTAGCTGCCCTCTAAGCTATTACAACATGGAGATCGAAACGGGACACTTTGAGCGCAAAATCTTCTTCCCCGAGCTGCCCTTGGACAAAGAAAACCCCAAAGTGAGCTATATTAATGGAATGCTCAGGATTGCCTTCACTCTGGCGCCTGTGGTGGAGAGGATCATACCCATTTCATAGGACGATAAATGTTTGAACTGCTGGGCTCGAAAGTGATGGCGGGAGTGGTAGCACTCTCCATGCTACTGTTTTCTTCATTTCAGGGCAATGACCCCCAGCTCAGCCATATAAAGCATTACAGCAGCAGCAGTACGCTGTACCTCAGCGGAGAGCTGCTCTCTGCTTTTGATAACGACTTTAGCACCATCTTTGCCTCTTCGGCACCCATCCCGGTGTATTTTAAGCTGAATATCAAAAGCGGAAGCCGCACAGTGCTGAGCCAGCAGCTTACACATCTGGTCAGCTTCAATCCCGCCACCGGCATCTATGTGCTGCGCAAAGACGGGGAACCGGAGGTACTGCGCACTTCCTCTGTAGAGCAGATTATCAAAGAGGTCTCAAAGTACAGATTCAATATACCCTATGAGAGCTCCTGGGGGCTGATCAACATCAATATCCAAGCGGAAATGCCGTTGGTGCGCCTTGAGGAAGGGGGAAAAGAGATGGACCTGATGGTACTCTGGAAGTATAAAAAGCCCGCTGCCAAAATCCTGATCGATCTACGCAAAGCTCAATAAAAAGGAGATAATATGCCCAAGCTCGGTATGCGAACCCGGATCATCCTGCTCTTTATCATCGTATCCATCGGAGGCCTCGTCCTGCTGAACAACGTATTTCAGAGCAAACATGAGATTATTCACAACAGTCTGGGAAAAATGGAGCTCTCCAGCCGGCTTAGAGAGCTCAAGCTGCATAGCAGGGAGGATTCCCTCAAAGCTGAGTCTTTGATGAAGGATTTCAATTCTACCAAAGCTGTATTGATTACATCTTTGGGAGATTCGAGGATCGCCACTTCGGTGGTTTTATTCCTGATTATCGTAATCTCCAGCACCATCTTTATCTTCGTTATTTGCCGCCTCAGCAAACCGCTCAAAGAGCTGAAACGCGCTACAGAGCAGATCAGACAGGGGGACTTTTCGGTGCATCTGCCCGAGACCGGCATTCCGGAGATGAAGGAGCTAAAAAACTCCTTTAATGTGATGTCCCGTGAGCTCGAAACCACTCAAACCCGGCTGCTGGTGGCGGAAAAAGAGATGATCTGGAAAGACCTCTCCCGCATCCTCGCCCATGAGATCAAGAACCCCCTCACCCCCATCCAGCTTGTGGTTCAGCGCCTGGAAGAGCGTCTGGAAGCGGACTGCGATACGATCAAGGAACTCTTGCCCGAATCCATTTCCATCATCAGCCAGGAAGTGGATAATCTGCAGCTTTTGGCTCAGGACTTTTCAAATTATGCCAAAGTGAATCAGCCCAATACGGAAGAGCTGAGTCCCGCTCTGTCCATACGCGAGATTGTGAAATCATACGTCCAGAATTATCAAATCAATCTCGATCTTTCCGATACACTCACCATCAGGTTTGATAAAACCCATTTCTATCAGGTGATTACCAATATCCTGCAAAATGCCATAGACGCCTCAGAGCCTGATAAAGCCATAGACATCCGTCTGTATAAAGAGCGCAGCTATGCGGTGCTCAGCATCAAAGACCTGGGCAAAGGCATCGAAAGCAAAGACCTGCCCCGCATCTTTGAGCCCTATTTCTCCAAAAAGTCCAAGGGCACCGGCCTGGGTCTGGCTCTGGTAAAAAGGCTCTGTGAGGCCAATGGCGCCATCATCCGCGTGAAAAGCAAACCTGCCGAAGGCAGCGAATTTACTTTGATTATGGAAGACGTGGAGAAATGAAGATATTCATCATAGACGACGAGAAAAACATCCGCATCAGCCTGGGCAATATTCTGGAAGATGAAGGCTATGAAGTGCAGAGTTTCGCCAATATCAAAAGCGGCCTGGAGTCTCTGGAAGACGGCGATCCGGACCTTATCCTGCTGGACGTGATTCTGCCCGATGGCAATGGCATTGAAGCCTTGGAAGAGATCAAAAAGACCATGCCGCAGATCCCCATTATCATGATCTCCGGAAATAGCAATATCTCCAGCGCTGTAAAGGCAATCAAGCTGGGTGCTTTTGACTTTTTGGAGAAACCGCTGTCCCTGCCCAAGATCAAGATAACGGTGAAGAAAGCCCTGGATTTTCATGCGCTCACCATGAAACTGATGCGCATGCAGGCCGATAGTGAACGCGCCTGGAGGATGATAGGCCAAAGCCCGGTGATGCATGAACTCAACGCTCTGATCACCAAGGTCGCCCCCAGTAACGCCAAAATCCTGATCTACGGCGAAAGCGGGACCGGCAAAGAATTGATCGCGCGCCTCATCCACACCCGCAGTAGCCGGAGTGACAAGACTTTTGTGAAGTTCAATAGCGCTGCCATTCCCCGCGAGTTGGTGGAAAGCGAACTCTTTGGCTTTGAAAAAGGAGCTTTTACGGGGGCTATCGCCCGCAAGAAAGGCAAGCTGGAAGAAGCAGATGGCGGCACCCTGTTTCTGGATGAAATAGGCGATATGGAGTTGGCTTCGCAGGCCAAAATCCTGCGCGTGATCCAGGAAGGGGAATTTGAGCGCATAGGCAGCAATCAGACTCACAGGATCGATGCACGCATCATCGCCGCTACCAATCAGAACCTGCCGGAAATGGTGCAAAAGGGCACTTTCCGCGAAGACCTTTACTACCGGCTGAACGTGGTGCCTATCCAAAGCCCACCCTTAAGAGAAAGGACCAGCGATATCCCGCTTTTAATCAATCACTTTGCCTATGATCTGGCTCTGGAATTGGGCACCCACATCAAGGTCTTCAGGCCCTCCGCCCTGCAAAAAATGCAGCAGCAAAGCTACCCCGGCAATGTACGTGAATTGAAAAACATCATGGAGCGCATCTACCTGCTCTGTGATAAGGAGATGCTGGAGGCAGAAGATATTCAAGCTCTGCTGCCGGATTCTGCGCGCTCGAAAGATGGTGTCCACTTTTGGGAAGAAACCGCCAATTATCAGGATAAGAAACGTGAGTTTGAGATTCGCTATCTGAGCCGGCAGTTGGAACGCTTTGGCGGTAATATCAGCCAAACGGCCGCAGCTTTGGGCCTGCAACAAAGCAATCTTTCCCGCAAGATCAGTGAACTGGGACTGAAATAACGGCATGTTCTTTAGTGCTTTGAGACATGCTTAAATATAAATCCCAAAAATACATCTATAAGAGGTGAATCATGAAGAAAAACGTCATTCTACTGGCTTTGTCGCTGTGTGTGTTCTTGCTATGGGGACAAAACAGCCTTTCTGAATATAGCTTTAGCTATAGCGTGAACACATATCTGGAAATCACTGATGGTATTTCCTTGGGCTCGGAAACTACCGACGACGAGTACTTTGTCAATCCAGGAAACACTAGCGGAGGACCTACCACCGTTGGTCTTGGTTTCCCCATCGGTTTTGATTTTCAGTTTGCCGGGCACAACTTTGATAAAGTGGGCATCAACGCCAATGGCTGGATTTCTTTGGGAGATTCAAGTACGGGGCCAAATGCTATAAACATGAAGTCAACTAATCCTGGTAATCATTCTCCTCTGTCTTCTGTGATAGCCATTATTCCCGACGAAGTGCTTGTTGCCAGAATTGCTGGATTTACCAGAAACCTTCAGGCTCAAGCGGGCTCATCAATCCGAATGAAGCAGCAGGGCACTGCGCCCCACCGTGAATTTATCGTACAGTGGAAAAACTATCGCCGATTAGGTAACACTGAAGATTCTTTCAATTTCCAGGTTTGTCTGAAAGAGCAGGGTATGCAGGTCTGTACGCGCTATCAATTGATGCAGCCCAGTTCTCCTTGTACGGGGCAAATCGGACTCAGAGCAGCTCCTGCAACTACTGCATCTAATTTTGCCAATCGTACTACTTTGGCGGGATGGGCAAACTCTGAGGCAGGTACTACAGCCAGTAAAAGCGCATCATTAACCGATGAAAACTATCCCGAACCCGGGGCAACCTTCACTTGGACTCCAGTAATGGCGGTTCCAGGGCCGAATATCTATATTCAGATGCAGGGGAATGACGCTGTGATTTCATGGGATCCCATCAATACGGATGAGAATGGCTTTATTCCAGAATATTATGACCTGTATTGCAATGATTGCTCTACAGCTTCTGATGATTTTTCTCTTCTGGTCCGGGTTCCTCATCACCAAACCACATACACCCACACAGGAGTAGGCCTCAGCGCCTCGCACATGATGTATCGGGTCAAAGCAGTGCGCCTCAGCGATTAGATCAGGAAAAAGCTATTCCCGCCTTCTTTGGCGATCAAGCCCTTGAGCTCCAGATTGGTCAGCACAGTGGATAATCTGCCGATGGGGAAGGCGGTTTTGAGCAGGATTTCATCAAAACTGAGCGGTCTCTGCTCTGTTTTCAGGAGGTCGCAGAGCGTTTGTTCATCTTCACTGAGCAGGGCTCTGATCTCCAGCTGCTCGCCCTGTTCGTGATCTATGCCCAAAACATACATCAGGTCTTCGGCTTTGGAGATCAAGGCAGCGCCGTTTTTGAGCAGATGATTCGGCCCTTCGGCATTGATGTTGTTGATGTTTCCCGGCAAAGCGCAGATCTCCTTGTTTTGCTCAATGGCGTTTTTGGCTGTGAGCAGAGCCCCGCTAGTGATGGGACCTTCCACGATGAACACGGCATCGGATAAAGCGCTGATGATGCGATTGCGGGCTGGGAAATTCCAGCGATCAGGCTTTGCCCCCGGTTCAAATTCACTGATTAAAGCGCCACTACTAATAATCTTGCGGGAGAGCTCCAGATTTTGGGCAGGGTAGATGATGTCCAGGCCGCTGGCCAGAACTCCCAGGGTGAGAGCCCCATTTTGCACTGCCGTGGTATGCGCCACGGTATCTATGCCCAAAGCCAGACCACTGATGATGCTCACCTGTTTCTCGCAAAGCGGAACGAGCAGCTTGCGGCACATTTCCCGACCATAGGCAGTGGGTTTGCGGGTGCCCACCACAGCCAGGGCTTTCTGCTTCAAAGCAGGCTCGATCTCGCCACGCACATAAAGCAGCAAAGGCGGAGCAAAGATCTCTCTCAGCCGTGCCGGATATTCATGATAGGACAAACACTTGATCTCATGATGCCGCATAAGCTGCTGGATCTGAGGCATATTCCCCGGCAGCACAGCTTTTTTGAGATGCTCTGCCGTGTTGGCTTTGAGCAGCCCGCTATGATAGATGGGATGCTGGGCCACACCGACAAATTCCTCAGGCTGAGGATAGACGGACAAAAGCTCCAAACAGGCCCTCAGTGGCAGTTCCGGAGCGGTTTTAAGGCAGAGCCAGGATGGATACTGCTCTGTGGTCACAAGCTTTCCTGAATCTGCTTGTACAGCTGAAACTTCAGGGCATCCAGCCCCACATTGCTCACCGAGGAGATCGCTATGACCTTTTGCGAAGTAGTCTCTTTGAAGATCTTGGCCACTTCGGCGATTCTGTCCTCACGCTCCTCTTCGGGAATAGTATCGATTTTGCTGAGCACGATATTGAAGGGCTTTTTATCCATAAAGCTATCGTATAGATAGAGTTCACTGCGCAGGGTCTGATAGTCTTCCAGGGGGGTTTCGCTGGCGATATCGATGAGATACAAAAGGATGCTGGTGCGCTGAATATGGCGCAAAAACTGATGTCCCAGCCCCTTACCCATGTGAGCACCTTCGATGATGCCGGGAATATCCGCCATCACAAAGGTTTCATAGTCCGAGACTCTCACCACTCCCAGCATGGGTTCCAAGGTGGTAAATTCATAATCCGCGATCTTGGGAGTGGCTGCAGAAAGCACCGAGAGTAAGGTGGATTTACCCGCATTGGGAAAGCCCACGAGGCCCACGTCTGCCATCAGTTTCAGCACCAGTTCCAGCTCAATCTCCTGGGTTCTGCGCCCCGGTGTGGCATGCCTGGGAGCCTGATTCGTAGGCGTGGCATAATTGCTATTGCCCTTGCCTCCTCTGCCCCCTTTGGCCAGAACTACCTGTTCCCCGTGATCGGTGACGTCAGCCAGTTTTACCTTGCTGCCATCTTCTTTGAGCTCAAAGATTTCGGTGCCCAAAGGCAGAGTCAGTATCGTGTCCACGCCAGAACGTCCGGTTTTGCGGGAACCGGATCCGGCGACTCCGCTTTCTGCTTTAAACAGCTTATTATAGCGATAGCTGAGCAAGGTATTGGCATTGATATCGCCCTGGGCTATGATGCTTCCACCCCGGCCGCCATCTCCACCGTCTGGACCGCCTTTGGGGGCAAACTTCTCCCGGCGGAAGCTGACTACTCCGTCTCCGCCATGTCCGGCTCTGATCTTTATTTTAGCATAATCTATAAACAAACATTACCTCTTTTCTTTAGTGTAATATGGTGAATTTGTGGCTAAGGCTGCGGCTTCCCTGGCTCACCTTAAGGAAGTAGATCCCCTGAGGGAGCCCCTGGTAAGAATCGCTACTCCAGATCAGCCTGGCTACAGGATCCATCGGTGTAAAAGTATCAAAATCCCTGATCTTCTGCCCGCGAGTATTGTAGAGGCCGATCTGCAGAGGCTCTCTTTTCAGTCCGCTGATCTCGATCTGGGAGGAGGCATTAGCTTTGTGCAAGGGATTGGGCAGACGGCAAGCCAGCGCTGGAACTGCAGGCGCATTTGCCCCGGCATTGGAGACCGGAAGCTCCAGCCCTACATAATCTATGAGATTGTCGCTCACCCTGAAGCTGGCATCTGCGAATGTGTGTTCGATGAAGCTGATGCTGCCATCCTCGTTGTAAATAGGGATCATCTCCACCAGGTTCAGTTTTGAAAATTCATCATTGATACCCATGGTAGCCACCAGCGGGAAATCCCCATCCACATCGGTATAAAGCAGCTCCACTCTACCGCTTAGCTCATCATAAGAGACCAGCTCCAGCACCGGCAGCGTATTTTGCATCACCTCATAATAGAGAGGGGTAAAATCGATCAGCCCCGGAGTGCTGTAATCTCCGATGGCGAACTCGGGCGTTTGGGTCTGAAAATCAACCGAGATCTGGGCGGTGAGATCTGTGGTCAAAAGTGTGTTTGTGCTGTTTGGCCAAGGCCCGAAGGCCGGATCAGAGGTCAGATCAGCAAAATTGCAGCTCAGGAAGAGCTTGCCACCAGAGACTGTGCTTTGCACGTTTCCTATGCGCTCAAAGCTGGGAGTAAGCTCCAGATCCACCCCTATTTTGTACAACCCGGGAGAAATCAAGCCAGGGATATTGAAGGTATAGATCATAGCGTAAGCCATGGAATCCAGAACCGTTTCAGGGTTCATGATCATGGTGCCATAGAGGTTGTAAGTGGTTAAGCTCTGCATGACCGGAAACGTACCGGAGACATTGCTCACAGCGCGATGCAGCTTGTTTGTGCTGCAGGCCACATAAGATGCTGTGAGATCAAAATTGGGTGCATCGGTTTGCCAGGGATCACCGATGGGATCTTCCCCGATCAGTGCCATGGCAGAGATTGGCGGCGGGAAAGCATCATTTTCCAGCCAGGCCGCATTCAGGTAGGAAGCAGGCTGCCCCATGGCCTCCACCGAGGTCTGAAATCTGTAATAAAGCTTATTTCCAAAGCTGTAGGGCAGCAGAGCTTCATAACCACCGCTGTCCAGGGCATTGATCGTCGCCGCTTGCCACACTCCAGTGCTGCTGTAAAAAAGCTGTTGATCCACCACGCTCGATCCTATCAGGTCGTAACGCAGATGGATATTGCCATCGGGGTCCACAGAACTGTGCCGGATATTTTGAAAGGGGCTCAGAGTTTGAGCACCCATAACCGCCGTAAATACCAGTAAAATTACTATTAAAAGTTGTTTCATTTTAAGCCTTCTTCGTCTGAGATTTCCTGCTCAGTCAGTTCTTTGAAATAAGACCAGGGATCTTGATTGGGCTCCGTCCAGATGGTGGGAGCCTGTGAGAAATCTGTGTGGTGTGTAAAAATATAGCCCTTGAGAGCCGGGGGCAAAGCCGCAAAGCCGCCTTCCAGCTTCTCTCCCCGAACCACAAAGAGCAATTGTCCGGCGCGATCGGACATGCGCATAAAAGGCAGCCAGGGCGAGATATAGCTCATATTGTATTCTGCCGGCACACAGAGGATGCTTCTATCCACCAAAGCCTCGTTACGGACTCTGTATTCCGTGATTTCGGCAGCCTGAAAAGAGTCGCTCTGCACATAGGCATTGTATTCACGGCGGGGCAGTACATGAGGATAAAAGGGAAAGATTTCGCTATGATAGATCGTGCTTTCGTCCAGTTTTATACTGGGCAGCATCGAAGAGATATAGGGCAGCATCTCCGGCTCATAGACAAAGCTTTGATTCGTGGGATCGTTCAGAATATGGAGCACCGGTGTGCTCTCGCCGGTAAAGGGATTGCGCCAGGTACCCAGGATCTCTTTGGTGCGATGGTCCAGCAGCAGCATCACTTCTTTGCCGAGCAACTGATACCCCACCTCTGCCTTCTGCAAACGGGAAATATTATAGCCATCCACAGCAAAAAGCTGCATGCTCTTTTGCCCTGGAATCAGGCTATAAACCCCTCCGGTAAAATGAAACACAGTTTCATTGCCAGAGAGATCTGCCCGCGTGCGCAGATAATCCTGAAGATAGGCTGAACCAGGATCCATATCTTTAGCCAGGATCATCAGCGGCATCATGAGCAGAAGCAGCGCATATAGTATCTTCTGGAACATAATCCTCCACCTAATTCTCTTTTTACCATTTTCAGAGCAAGGCTGTGGATGTCAAGTGTTTTGACGGTTGGCAGATTGCAGACTGGCTGCACAGGATCACTCAAAACTACAAATATGGTCTGCTCTCAGTCTCTGATGCAGGTTTTACGGCAATTTAACGATTTTCACTGGCTTTGTGGCAGATTCGCCTTTGATGAACCCCAGATAGATCCCAGCCGCGGCTTTTTTGCCCTGCATATCTCTGCCATCCCAGGTAAAGGCCGGACTGCCATTTTGTTCGGGCATGGAGCCTATTTCCCTCACCAATTGTCCCTTGACGTTGAAGATCCTGATTCGAGCCTGTGGATCTGCCTTGAGGCTGGACACAATCCTTACCGATTCGTGGAAGGGATTTGGGTAAATGCTCAGGGCCCCAGGCCTGGCTATGGCATCATCGGTGCTGGTGGGCGAACTAACTATTTCCAGGGAATGTGTCCAGATGTGACCCCCGCCACTCTGGGTCCAGGCAAAGGTATTGATGGTAGGGCCGTACCAGGGGTCCATCAGGTAAGTGGTATCACCTTCCAGGCCTTTCAGCACCACAAAATGGCCGTCGTCGTAACCCCATTCCCACCGAATAAAGATGGGTCTGCGTTGGTGAATATTGTCGCTGGACTGGTCATAATCAAGGCTGGTTTCATAGACGTTTGTCTCCAGTCTCCCAAAATGATACAGGATCATATCGATTCCACGGCGGGTAGGATTCCAGCTTTCGCCCCATAGCCAGTTCCATTCATCCAAGCCCTCGGTCCCGTATTCGGCAATCTGGGTTTGGGTATATTCATAGCCATAATAGCGCAGCACAGACTGAGAAACTGCGGCCCAACACCAGTTTAATTCCTCTTGATATATTTGATCGACATCCAGTATAATCCCCTGAGCTGTGCCAAGCAGGACGAAGACCAGCAAAAAAAGCAAAATACTGCGTTTCATAATCAATACCCCTGCTTCCGATTACGGCTGATCACAGCTTTGATCCTCTCTATCTGCCTATCAAGATCGGCAGCCTGGGCTTGTGCCTCAATAGCGCTGAGAGGATACAGAAACTCAGCTTTCAGATGAGGAAAAGCCAGAAAGAACTCTTTTGCCTGATAACTGATGATCAAGGCAGGCTGGCCGTGGCCTTGGAGCTCTGGCAGATCCAGAGCCTGCTGAAGCTGCCCCGCCAAGGGAATATAGCCAAAAGACACTCCGCGAGGCTCACTGTTTTCATCCTCTTGGAGCCTCAGCATGGCCTTGATCTGGGAGCCCAACACTACCGGCACAAACCATTCCCGGGTGGGCCTCAGCAGTTCACCCAAAGAGCTTCCCTTGCAGCAGGATAGCACATTTTGAGCGTCAAGCTCATACAGCTTTAGTGGAACTCCCGCATAGGCCTGGGAGATCTCCCCGGAATTGGAAAAGCCATAAACAACCATATCGTTTGAAGGGATTTTGCCCAGGAACTGCGACAAACTTGCCCTTACCGCGGGCATAGCTTCGCTGGGAAAAGTGTCTTGATCCGGCCAGATCCTGGCATCCACAGAGATGTCAGCAGCAAAGGCCAGACAAAACACTAAGACTATGATGGCGCAATTCAACAGCTTTTTCATGGTGATCTCCTCAACAGATTAGAGCATAGATTTACTGCATTGCAGAGTACCCCAATATGTCAAGCGTTTTCGGGATTACAGATATTCTGCATGTACTTACCTCCTGAGTCCCGGCGGGACGGTATCTCGGATAGAAAACCAGCCTCCAGAGCTTAATCAGGTGAACAAAGTATTTGACATCTACGCTTGCCTTTGGATTATGATAATTATGAAGAATGAAGCATAATTTACAAGGAGTCACCATGGCATCCAGACAGGAAATAGCAGATTACATCACCGCTCAAATCAGCGGAGCGGGAGCTGTGCGCAGCAGCAAGTTGTTCGGAGAATACAGCATCTATTGCAATGACAAGGTCGTGGCTTTAGTCGCTGACGATCAGCTCTTTGTGAAACCCACGGCAGCAGGAAGAGCCTATTTGCAAGATCTTGAAGAAGCACCTCCTTACCCAGGCGCCAAACCCTGCTTCCTCATCCCTGAAGACAGATGGGACGATGCGCCCTGGCTCACGGAATTGATCCGCATCACCGAGCAGGAACTTCCTCTGCCGAAGAAGAAGAAAGCATGAAGAACAAACCCCGCTGTGGCTGGGAAGGAAATACAAAGCTGATGATCCGCTATCACGATAGTGAATGGGGCGTCCCTGTGCACGATGATCGCAAACTCTTTGAATTCCTCACCCTGGACGCCTTCCAAGCCGGATTGAGCTGGGCCGGCATCCTGGGTAAACGGGAAAACTTCCGCGCTGCCTTTGATAATTTCGACGCCATCCAGATCGCCAAATATGACGAGCAGAAAGTTCAGCAGCTCTTGCAAGACTCTGGCATCATTCGCAACAAAAGCAAGATCACCTGCACCATTTCCAATGCGCAGAGGTTCCTAAAGCTTCAGCAGGAATTTGGCTCTTTTGACCAATACATCTGGCAATTCACAAATGGCAAGACGATCGTGAACCAATGGCAAGAGCTCAGCCAGGTACCTGCCAGCAGTCCGGAATCCGACGCCATGAGCAAAGACCTAAAGGCCCGGGGCTTCAAGTTTGTGGGCAGCATCATCTGCTATGCCTTCATGCAAGCCGCAGGCATGGTAAACGACCATTTGCTGGGCTGTTTCCGTTATCAGGAGCTTGCAGGACAAAAATAGAAACATTATTACTTGACAAATTAAGCGCAGTTATTATTCTAATATAAATAGTGTTTATTGCCTTAATATTTCCAAATTATAGAGGAGTTAAACGATGAAAATGATGCCCATCTATCTGCTTTTACTCTCAGCTCTAATGCTGAGTGCCTGTGCACACATGGATAATGGCTTCATGCGTAGTGCCGAACCTTTGGAAAAGGGTGAAGCCCGTGGTTCTTTTGGCGTCTCTTCCAGCTATTCTTACGCTCCGGGATTAAATTTCGAGCCAGACAGCCTTATAGACCTGAACAGCCGTAGTAGGGACTCAAAATTGGGTTTTCAATTACCGGCAGGAATGGACATAGGCCTGGGCAGAAACTTCCAGGTGGGGGGCCAGCTATCCTTATCTCCTGGAGATAATTTAGCGGGAAAGACCCCCGTTTGGTCCATCACCAGCACCTCCCGCGGCTATCTGCAATATTCACATCCGCTTAGGGATAGCTATTGGCTTGGCTTTTCACCTGGCCTACTGTTTCACAATGAGATTTGGGAGATCGGCCCAAAAATTCCTATGCCTGGCGAATACCACTACACGCTCAAACACCAAAGCATCGGTGGCGAATTTCCCCTGACTATCACCAAAACAAATCACTCAATAGACCAGAAAAGATCAAACAGCCTCACCTTCCGTTACAGCATACTAAAAATAAGCAGTGAGATAAGCGCGTCCAAATCTATATTTCATGAAAACTATTATTACGATCAAACTGATCAGAACATATCACGATACGCCATCATCTACACGCATCAATTGGAAAACGACCGGACTCGAACTTTCTTTGATGTGGGGATTGAATTCAGCGATAAAAAAGGGCTGATAGTGCCGGTGATTGGACTCAAAACACTATTTAATCCCCCTTGGAAAAAGAAAGATAAACCGGCTTTTGAAGCGGAGCCTTTGCCGTAGCAAAGCCCTTTTGCCCGACGCGCTTTCGACCTGTCTTGAACTCGAGATGACTCGAGGGCTCGAGTGAATTCGAGGCGAAGACATATTAAAGACAAGTTCGGGGGAAGAGTGAGGTTTGTGGTAGGCGGAACGGAGTCCGCCACTACGCTAAAACAGGACAGCCCCAGTGGTTGTGGGGCTATCCAATGTGTGATAGGTCTAAGACTAAGTCTTCAGATTACAATCTGAGCGAAAAAGCCAGACGCAGATTTCGGAAGAAATCCGTATTCCACAGATCTGTATCGGAAGAATCAAAGACTCCCATGATATCAATCTGAAGGTTACTGCTGGGTTTGTAGCCGATGCCATAGCAATAGCTGGTGCTGGAAGAGCGGGTAACCTGATTCTTGCTTTCGATTACATAATCATTGTCTGCATAAGTAATATATGGTACTGCACCATTTGCATTGACCAAGACGCAGGTATATGGTTCTACATTTTTAGGTTGGTAGAGCTCATTAACAGAGCTAATATTCTGAGTAAAAAGGGAGCCAAGGCGGAAAGCCCAATGCTGGTTATTTGTAAACCAGTATTCTAATCCTACTGGAACTGAGAATGTGGTGCTGTCGTAATTGTGCTCGGTTTTACCGGATATTAATGCTGTGCATGTCTCAGTGGCAGACCAGGCTCCATTAGGTGAGGAAAATGTGGAATCTGTGGAAGCCATATTATATACGAAATCCCCTTTTTGTTTGGAATTCGAGTAGTGATACCGCAATCCGGTTCCAAAATAGGTTTTGTCGTTCAACGGGTAGTTTATGCGCAGATGCACATTGGCTTCCAAGCCGCTTTTTTCCCCATCCTGTTTCATCAAGAAGCTGCCATATTCATGGAACTGACCGCTGGTCTTATAATCCATTGTCATCGTTTCATTATCGGTAATATCCAAATTCTGGAAGCCCATCCCAGCTCCGAGGGCGATGTAGGCGCTGTTTTTGCGCTCTGCTGCAGTGCTGAAATTCTTACGAACGCCCAGGGAAAAAGCGGCATGGATTCCCTTTTCACCCAGTTTATTCAGGTATGATTCCATCTCGATACTATTGGGTTGATTTGTTCTTATTTCTATCTCTGTGGCGGTATCATCATGAGTGGTCTTGTCGTCAATTAACCTAAACTCAAGCGCTGCTCTCAGATCATAAGTATTCATGGTTCTACCGTAAGCAAGCTCCGCCAATGTATTCGAAAAGCTCTGCTCGGTCTTAAAATCACCGATTTTCTTGTCTTCAGCCAGATAGGCCATTACCGAAGGATCGCTCTCAGGCAGGGTTTGTAACATATTTCTATAATTGGTGCTAGGGCTGTCTTGAGCAAAACCTAAGAGATCTGTGCTATTGCGAGTATGCCCAGTCTCGGATTTCAAAATACCGAGCTTGAAACCTAAGCGATTGGTTTTATTCAGCTCATAAGCAAGATTGAGATATATGTCCATCCCCTTGGAATAGTCCATATTCTGGATGTGCTGCTGAAGAATACGATATTGGTCGTACAAGCCGTTACCGTTCGTATTAGAGTACTCTTGCCAGGTATAATCCACTTCTCCCATGGCATCCGCCATACTTCCCCAGAGGTCAGAATCATATTGGATCGATCCAGGTGTTTTGTAATCGTAATATTTAATCAGGAGAGCTCTCCTAAAGTTGTCTATAAAACACTTGTCCGAGGCGATGCCCAGTAAAAGGTGTTGTGAACCGCTGCTACTCAGAATCTTGTCGGTCCCGCTGAAGTTACTGAGGTTTGAAAAGATATGTGTGCCATTCAGATAGTTTAGTTCGATGGTATCAAAGGCAAGATCGGCATCATCATCCAAAACTCCAGCGGTGCTGAGATTGCGGAAGGAATTGATCTCCTGTCCAAACAGCGGCAGACAGAGGATTGCCACAACTATTATAATCAAGATCTGTTTCATTACTCACCTCCCAAAGTGACATATTTCTTATCTCCATTCTCGACATAGCTGATGCTCAGATTGTCGATCATGGCGCAGTCCAATCCGGAACTAACTGACTCGTCTTTTTCATATTCAAAACCTATACCATTCCATCCATAGTCTGTATTATATGTATAGGTATGCGTGAAATGCTGCCAACCTGTATTGCCCGACCAATCTCCATACCAACCATCGCTACAGTAAAAATATAAGCAGTCATAGTAACTTTCACTACTTACGTAATAATCGAAATCCACTGTAACGCTTGCATAGTTCGGAATTGAGAGCTCAATATCCACTCCACTATATTCGTCATCAGAGATTACCCCTGAACGGATACAATAGTTTCTGCTCCCTGGCTTGGTTGTGATGTACCATGGAGCATCGCCCCAGGAATCAAAATTGCCCGGCATCAGCCCATTGTCAAAATTGTAGTTCAGCGTGGTTTGTTCCCGCAGCAATATACTTACGGTATTTGAGTATCCAGTTTCCACGATTGGGTCATTTACCGTATCGACAGCCTTGACAGCATATTTGTAGGTGGTGCCCAACTGCAGATCATTGCTGTCCGTGTAAGTGGTCTGAATGGGCGAAGTGATTGAACGGATCATCACGAAATCCGCGTCAACACCCACAGCACGGCGATAGACTTTGTAACCGGTCTGTGATGTACAATCATCAGTCCAGGATAGATTTACAGACAGTTCACTGCCATTTTGATGGCCAGTCAGTTGGGGTGGGGTCATAACATAGTTGTTATAGACACTGTGCGTTTGGACGTCTGAGTTCGAATACAAGCCCTTCTTTTGCACTGTGTAAGTATATTGGACATTGTGCTGGGCAGTGGTATGAATATAAGAGTATTCGGCAAATTCAGGAATGGTGGCCAGCAAAGTGCCATCAACAAACAGCTCGAAGCTGCCGGGAATGTCGCTCCTATCCTGCCACATGATTTTGATGCTATTATCCTGATTTACTCTGCTGTAAACCACAGGAGCAGCGAGCGATGCAGTTTTTATGCTGAGCGTATCGGATTTGCTCATTCCACTCTTCAATATCGTGGCAATAGTATAAAGATAACGTGTATCCTTGACCACCGATCCATCCGTAAATGTAGTTCTATTGATATCATTAAAAGTGTGTCGTGCCACATTATTACGGAATAGCCTGTAGCAGAGGAAATTATCATCAGTGGCAGCTTTCCAGCTTAGATTGATTTGGTCTGCTCTGATATTGTAATTTCGATAACCTGTGGTGAAGCTCCCATCTGCGGAAAGCAAATCCGTAGTGATAAAAAGTGGCCTCTGAATGGCATTACCGGGAGAATATAGTGCCGGTTTCAGAATGTCTTGCTCACAACCGCTAAGCGCAATGAGCACAGATACAAACAGAAGAATCATCCATCTGATTCTCATAACAAACCTCCTGGGGCTCATTATTGCTGAAAAACTTCAGTCTAAACCCCATGACACAGTATTTTTAGAATATCTTAGACTTGTCAATGAATATTATTTATATCTATCTTTCCTATCATCTATCTAAATGTGAGAGAGACGATTAGATTGTTTAATATAATAGTAGTAATCATTGTATTTGGACTCTTGGGAAGCTTTCGTCTCGCTTCGCCTCTTTTCCAAAATCACGGCTTTGCTAGCTATTCCGGCCAAAAAAGTTCACTTGTACGTTAAAACCTTAAAACTCTAAAACTCCCCTATCGATCCGGATTACTCAAGTCACGGGCTCTTTCCCGCTCCAGATCCTTCTGTTGCAGGGCCTCGCGTTTGTCATAGTACTTCTTACCTTTGGCCACGGCGATGGTGAGTTTGCAGCGCCCACGTTCGTTGATATAGATATCCAAAGGGATCAGAGTCATGCCTTGTTCATCCACTTTGGCTTTCATACGGCGGATTTCGTGTTTATGCAAGAGTAACCTGCGGGGGCGGGTGGCATCATGATTGAAGAAGGAAGCTTTTTCCCAGGGCGAGATATGGAAATTCATCAGCCAGCACTCGTTGTCTTTCACGCGGGCAAAGCTGTCCTTGAAGTTCACCATGCCATCGCGGATAGACTTGATCTCACTGCCTTTGAGGGCGATTCCGGCTTCGTATTTTTGCTCAATAGTGTATTCGTGGGTGGCTCGGCGGTTTTTGATGATTTTCATGGTTTTAACTCTTTTAGAATTTTACTTTGGTATTCTTGGGCGGTGGAGATCAATTCTGCTTCATCCAGATGGGTGAGCTTGTGGTCTTTCAGCACGAAGTTTCCGGCGATCATTACATCCCTGATCTGCTCTGCGCCCAAGGCATAGACGAGCTGAGAATAAGGGTGATAAAGCGGTTGGCTTTGCAGATTTTGGAGATTAATGATCAGCAGATCGGCGCATTTCCCTGCCTGCAGGGAGCCCAGATCCTGAGCTTTGCCCAAGGCACGGGCGCCTTCTATGGTGAGGAGGGCAAAGGCCTCACGGGCCGGTAAAAACTCCGGATCGGAATTGATAGCTTTGTGCAGTTTTGCGGTGGTGCTGAGCTCTTCGAGGATGTCGAGGTTATTGTTGCTGGCCACACCGTCTGTGCCGATGGCTACACTCAGATGACGCTTCAGCATATCACCCAGCGGAGCAATGCCGCTGGCGAGCTTGAGATTGCTGTCTGTGCAGATAGCAAGGGCAGAATGGCTTGCTTCCAGCAGCTCCAGCTCCTTTCCAGAGAGCCAGACGCCGTGGGCAAAGAGACATTTGGCCTCTAATACGCCCAGAGAGGCCAGATATTCCAGGGGGCGCTTGCCGTTGATTTTGAGGCAGTCTTCCAGCTCTTTCTGGGTCTCACTGAGATGGGTGTGCAAGAGCCAGCCCTTGTCTGCAGCCAGACGGGCACAGGAGGAATAAACCTCGCCGGAGCAGGTGTAGATGGCGTGGGGGGCAATGCTGCAATCCACCAAGGGTTGATCCCGGTAGGCGCTCTCAAATTCCTGCACTTTTTCGGCAAATTCATGACCATCACCGGAGTATTTGGGAGCAATGATGGCTTCACTGACGATCACACGCAGTCCCGCTCTGATGCAGGCATCGGCGATGCGCTCTTTCTGAAAATACATATCGTTGGTGAGGGTAATACCATTCAGAATCATCTCCGCAGCAGAGTGCAGAGAGGCATCATAGACAAATTCCGGAGTCATCATTTTGGCTTCCAGGGGCCAGATATAGTCCTTCAGCCAGGTGTAGAGAGGCAGATCATCTGCCAGCCCGCGGAAATAGCTCATGGGCATGTGGCTGTGGGCATTGATAAAGCCAGGAGTGATGAGGCAGCCGGAGGCATCGCGGTTTTTTTTGCCCTTGTACTGCTTGAGCTGGTCCAGGGGCAATATATCCACTATGCGCCCCTGATCGATGACCATAAAATGCTCGTTCAGAATGCGGAATTCCGGATCCATGGTGATAAAGCTGCCACCTGTGATGATCATATCACATTTGCTCATGATTGCATCCTTTGCGCGGCTTCCTGGGGAGAAAATACGCCTTTGGGGGTGATGATGCCGGTGATATATTTGGCAGGGGTGATATCAAAAGCGGGGTTCAGGGCAGGAGAGCCTGGGTTTGCCAAATAGCTGCCATTGAAAAGTTTGATCTCGTCTTCATCGCGGATTTCGATGGGAATATCTTCACCTTGGGCGCAAGCCAGATCGAAGGTGCTGTCCGGAGCGGCTATATAAAAAGGCACCTTGTGCACATGGGCCATCACCGCCTTCTCATAAGTGCCGATCTTATTGGCGATATCACCATTCAGGCAGATTCTATCCGCACCGGTGATCACCAGATCGATCTGCTCTTTCCAGAAATAAAAACCCGCAGCGGAATCGGCAATAATGGCGTGAGGAATGCCCTCTTGCTCCAGTTCAAAAGCTGTGAGCCGGGCACCCTGGAAACGGGGACGGGTCTCAGAGACATAAACGAAGATGTTTTTACCCTGTTTATGCGCATGGCGGATCACAGAAAGGGCGGTGCCATGATCCACAGTGGCCAGGGCTCCGGCATTGCAGTGAGTGAGGATGCGGGCACCATCTTCGATCAGCTCCGCGCCGATCTTACCCAGCTTCAGGCAATCATCCGCGCTTTTATTGGCAAATTCAGTGGCGGCTAAAACGGCCACCTGACGGGCATGAGGCAAATCCGGGATAAACTTCAGCGCAGATTCATAGACATACTCCACTCCGATGGAAAGATCCACGGCTGTGGGGCGAGTGGAAATCAGCTCATCCCGGGCGCTGCGTAGATAGGCGCGGAACTTCTGATCCGGTGCCGCCACTGCTGCCAAAGCCATGCCAAAGGCACCTGCTGCGCCGATGGCAGGAGCGCCACGAACCGTCATATCACGGATCGCTGCGGCTACCTCCAGGTAAGTAGTATATTCTTTTAGTGCAAATTCATAAGGGATTTTGTTTTGATCTATCATGATCAGCCGGCCTTGTTCAAACCAGACTGAGCGGTACTGCTTGCCATTTATGCGCATGTTTTCTCCATGTTTTAAGTCTATGAGGTAAGGCTGTGATGAGGGGGGATTTGTGTCAATAGCTTTTTGTGGGGTTTTGGGGTTTTGGGGTTTTAGCGTTTTAACGATTTAACGTTTTAACGATTTAACGATTTAACGATTTAGCGAGGGGCGTATGGATTGGATCGTTTCGCGTCCAGTGGATTCCCGTGATCTTCATTATCCGTGGTAATCCGTTTGATCCGCAAAATCCGTGTGACTATTCTTTTAATTTACTACACGCACCGTCTGAAGACAGTGCTACGGCCGGATGAATCCAGCGTTACGGCTAATATTTAATCAACTTATGGACTTGGCTCTGCCCGGCGAATTCCGCTTTGAGAAAGTAGATGCCGGCGGCTTGGGCTGTGGCTTTCTGATCTTTGCCATCCCAAACCAGGCTCAGATCTCCAGCTTTGGTGATGTCATCGTATAAATCACGGATTTTGGCACCGCGGAGGTTGTAGATTGAGACTCTTAAAGGCGCGCTGCTGGGGAATTTCAAATGGATATTCGCGCTTTCGGAGAAGGGATTCGGCCAGCTTCTGATCAGCTCAAAGGGGACTGAGCCCACCTCGTCTGCATTGCCTATTTCTGCACTGGCTACGATGCTGATGGTGCGCGTCAGATTGGGTAAAATATGCACTTTTACATAACAGACGTTGTGCTGTTCCCCACGATCCACCTGCTGCAAAAGGCCACCATAGACCTGATAATCATTGTTTCCGGGGGGCATGATGAATTTGATCAAGCCTTCGTCGTAGCTGATGCTTTGATTGTTGATAATCGTGCAGCTCACGCTATCGGCGATGCCCTCGTTTGAAGGCAGAAAGTAATTGTAGATCGAGGTTCCGCTGCTGCCTGCATCCACGGTGTATTGGGGGGAGAAATTCGTGCCATTTACCTTGATGGTGCGGTAAGCTCTGTATCTACAAAGACTTTTGGTGCTGAGATTGTAAGGATATTGATTGATGTAACCGCTATTTTGATGAGTGTGTCCCCAGAGGACCATATCCGCATTCAGCTCATCCTGATAGATCTCTTCGCCAAAATCGTAATGATAGAACAGCACCCGGGCCGAGGCCTCGGAAGTGGCAATCTCGTTTTCCAACCAAAGGCGTTGGGGGTTGATCAGGGAATTATTGCCATAGATATTGTTGCGCCAGCGATCGTAATTGATATAGGTTTCCAGGCCGATATACTGCACATCGCCATAGTCAAAACTGTAATCCTGAGTGTGATAATCCCAGTTTGAATTGCTGTTATTCAGCCAAGGCCAGCCAAAATAGCGCCACCAATGACGCCGGGCAGAGCCCTGAGGGCCGGGAGTAGAGTTCCAGCCACCGATGTCGTGATTTCCGCTCACTACATATACGGGAACTTCGATCAAAGCCAAAAGCCGCTGAGTCCAGCCATACCAATACTGTCCCGCCAGATCTTCCAGCTCGCCTTCATTGATGAGGTCTCCGGTGATCAAGACAAATTCGGGGTTGATGAGATTGATATCATCGATCACAGCCCTGAAATTAACCACCTCGGTGGAATCCGTATCATAGCCGGAATTGGGATAATTCAACCGATTCGGCAGATGCAGATCGGTGATGTGCATAAAGTAGTAATTCGTTTTGCGGGTGGGAAGTAGCTTCACAGCATGCTGGGTGATATCGTGAATGCCGCCATTCGCTGTTACTTCCAGATCGTAAAGCTCGTAAACTGCCACTTCGGGGATAGGGCATTGCAATACCCAGGTGCCAAATAAGGGGTTAAAAGTCTGAGCAATAACCTGTAAGGGAATGCGCTTTGAGCCATGCAGCAGCGCCGCAGCAAAGCCGGTGGTATTCTGCGCTGCCAAAGCCGTGATCAAGAGCGTCTCTCCAGGAATGTGGATGGCGGGGATATTCAGAATCGGCCGCATAATCACCGTAAGAGTGTCGCCGGGGGCATTCCAGGCGGATAGAGCAGGAAGGCTGGCATAAACCAGACAAAACACGGCCAGCAGAAAGAGGATTCTACGGCTCTGGACAGACGGCATTCTGATCTTCATCTTAGATATTACCCATCAAGCCTTTGACGGTATTGATCGGAATGGCAAAGCCCAAACCGATGCTGCCACCGGTCTCAGAAAAGATAAAGGTATTGATGCCGATCACTTCGCCATGGATATTGACCAGGGGACCGCCGCTATTGCCTTGATTGATGGCGGTATCGGTCTGAATCATATTTAAGTACTCACTGCCGCCTTGATCCTGGGAGATGTTGCGTCCCAGAGCGGAGATCACACCCACGGTCACGCTGGGCTTGGCATCGTTCATCAGATAGCCGTAAGGATTGCCCAAAGCGATGCTCCATTCACCCACCATGAGGTTATCGGAATTTCCAAGACGGGCATGGGGCAATTGATTGCTTTTGATGCGCAGCTTGGCGATATCATGCACAGCATCGATGCCGATCAATTCTGCCGCAAATTCGCGTTGATCCGGCAGCACGACCTTGATCTCGGTGGCGCCATTTACCACATGGGCATTGGTGATGATGTAGCCTTGGGGATCATAAATCACCCCGCTACCGATGGACTGCACCTTGCGTTGGACAGGGCCAAAGAAATCAAAGAAGCCAAAGAAGCCGAAATTGGAAGGGATGCGTCCGCGCACGATCTGGGTCTTGATCACATTTACACTCACCACGGCAGGGGCGATTTCGGCCACGGCATGGGTAATGGCATTTTGCCGGCTGGTGCCGATGCTGTCACAGGGTATGCTGGGATCACCGAACATCGTGGCAATGGGAGTGGGACGGGAGCGGAATTGATTGATCAAAACCAGGCTGATGCCGGCATTGAGAATCAGGATAATCAGGCCCAGAAGAAGGATATGGGAAGTCTTCACTGAAACTTCCGGATGGCAAATTCTATGGTGTGCAGGCTGACACAGGTTTCAAAGCAAGGGCCATTGGGACGTTCGTTCAAAACGCCAAAGGTGGGGAATCTCCAGGCATCCCGCACGCCATCGGTAAGGTCTCTATGACACGCTACAGCCACGATCACATCCGGCATCACATCCCGTATGATCTTACGCGCCAAAGAGCCACCAGTGGCCACTGCGGCCTTCACACTCAGCTTTTCAGCCAAAGCCTTGAGCTCTGCTATTTCACATTTGCCGCAGGAAGCGCAGTCATTGATATTTGCAGTGACGCGAATCTTGCATTTGGAATTTTGCAGACAGTGCGGCAGGAGCAGCAGGATATTGGTGTGATTGATGTTTTTGGCGGCAGATAGCACGATCTCGTTGTTAAAATTCAGAAAGCTTTCCTGCATCTGTTGCCTTTTCTGGAAGGTGATATAACCTAAGAAGCTGGCCAGATTGTAGTAGATATGCACCAGCATCCATTTTGCGTAAATCTCCAGCCAGCGGGGACGAATCCGGCTATGGGTGCTGAACAGATTCAAGACCCAGGAAGCAACCAGAATTGCTAAAATCGCAAAGAGCACGATATAGATCACCGTCTCACTCGCGGATAAACCCAATTTGAAATAACTTCCAAAGACAAGGCCAAAAAAGGCAGCCGCTATGACCGCCAAACTAAGGCTCACAAGCAAAGGAAACTTGATAACGTTTAGATAATCTTCTTTCATCTTCCTATCCTCTCGCCCACCTGGAGCCTGGCTCCCAGATGGTAGCTATAGGCATCCATTATTTTCTTACCGGCAGCCTGAACTTGGTGAACTAAGAGCTGGCCATCTTTTGTGGAGATGGCAAAGCCGTTATTTTTGATGATTTCAATGATATGTCCTGGAGGAAAATCCGAGAGAGAGCTTGCAGGCTCCGCAGATAGGATCTTCAGTTTTGTATCCCGGAACTTTGCAAAAGCGCCGGGAACCAGGGAGTAAGCGCGGATCTGATTCTCCAAGCTCTTGCTCTGGCGGTCAAAATCCAGGATCAGATCGTCTTTATCGATCTTATTTGAAAAAGTGGCAGCTGCATGATCCTGCTCTTGCGGCTGAAGATCTGGCAAAACCGGCAGCAGTTTGAGCAAAAGATCAGCCGCCTGGAGCGCCAGTCTGTCATGCAGAGAGCTGTAGTTTTCGCCATCACTTATCTTGAGACTTTCTTGACTTAATATGGGACCGGCATCCATCTTGGCTACGATCCTGAAAATAGTATTACCGCTGTGTTTTTCACCATTTAAGAGGGCTGTGCGGATGGGTGAGGCGCCCCGATAGCTCGGCAAAAGCGAGGGATGCAGGTTGATCGCACCCTGGGTAAAGCCCTGACGCAATCTGCGCATTAGATAAGCTCCATAAGATGCGGTGATCAGGATATCTGCCTTGTGACCCAGAATATAATCCACACTCTCCTGACTGTTTACATCCTCTGGACAAAAGACTTTCAGACCCTGCTTTCGGGCGTAGATAGTGAGCGGAGTATCTTCCAGCTTTTGCTTTCTGCCCTTGGGACTCTCGGGCTGACTGAGCACCAGAGCCAGATTATGCTCTGCTGAAGAAAGCAAGGCTTTCAAAGCAGGAATAGCATATTCTGAGCTGCCGGCAAAAACTATCTTCATTGCTCGTCGTCTGGGTATTGCATGATGTTCACGCCGCCCTGGGCCTTAGCTGCCATGTGCTTTAGCGTAAACTTCAGCTTCAGCTTGGTCAGAGGCGAAACCAGATCTGTAAAGAGCACGCCATTGAGATGGTCGTATTCATGCTGGATCACCACCGCTTCATAGCCTTCGGCCTCGGCCTGGATGTGTTCGCCTTCGGGAGTGTAATATGAATAGCTGATCTTCAACGCGCGATTCACACTGGCAAAGATCTCCGGCAGACTGAGGCAGCCCTCTTCGCCGATCTGTTCACCCAGGCGCTCGTGAATCACAGGATTGATCATCACACGGGGTTCTTTCTTACCTTCTTCATTGGCCCACCAGGGGTCGATGACGAAGATCCTCAGATCCACTCCTACCTGACTGGAAGCCAGACCTACTCCATCACGCAAATACATGGTGTGAATGAGATCCGGCAAATACTCTTGCAGGAAGGGATCTTTGAGATCCGCTTCCCTCAGCTTTTTGCGCAAAACCTCATCCCCATAAATCCGGATGGGAAGAATCTTGGCCATGTTCTACTTCGTGACTACTGGGGGTGTGATATTCAGGATCGAAACTATCGCCGAGCGCTGAAAATCAACTTTGATTTTGTTGGTGTCATCGATTTCTACGACTACGATGTCTTTGTCCGGTTTGAGCGATACCACACGGCCATAGATGCCGCTGGAAGTGATTACTTTGTCATTTACTTGCAGGCTGTCCAGCATCTTTTGCATTTCTTTTTGGCGTTTTTGCTGTGGACGGATCATGAGGAAATACATGATTCCAAACAGAGCGGCAAAAAAGATCAACGACGATGCCATGGGTCCGCCACCACCTGCGGCAGGGGCTGCGGCTTGTAATAAGATATTGTGCATATTGTTCTCCTATATTTTAAAGAATTTTGGAAAGATCAGGATGAGTATCTGTAAGACTACATTGGCATAGACTCCAGCCAAAACGTCATCTATCACCACTCCCCAGCCGTTACGCAGCTTTTGTGAGCGGTAGATCGGGAAGGGCTTGGCAATATCAAATACTCTAAATAAGATAAACGCATACAGGCCAATAAGCCAATTATGCGGTAAAAACAAGGTGGCCACAAAGTAGCCCACCAGCTCATCCAGCACGATAGAGCCGTGATCCTCGCCCAGAATCTCTTCAGCTTTTTTGCAAATTCGCACTGCCACCAGAGTCAAAGCTACTAATATTAAGGGCAAAAGATATGGATAAGAGCCATCGTAAAGCCAGCCAGGCAAAAGTAAATAAATCCCATAGCTGGCAAGAGAACCGAAGGTTCCCGGGGCAAAAGGAACTAAGCCTATAAAAAACAGGGTTCCTAAAAAGGTGCTTAAATTGTGCTTTTTGTTCATAGGGTTATTTCGACAAATGAGTTCAATTTGGCGGCTTCAATCCAATCTTGGTAAGCTTTCACCTGTTTGGTATGAAGCAGGTATTCCCGGAGCTGCTCTTTTACTTCATCAAAAGCAAGTACCCTGGGAGGAAACTCCTCATCCCGGATAAAAAGATACATCATGCCTTCGTTTTTGAGCACTTCAGTCACCATTCCCACGGGCGTGCTCACGATCGGTGCAGAAAAGAGCTCAGGGATGTCCTTCTGGGTAAATTCGCCCAATAGTCCACCTTCTTCTTTGCTCTGGGGGTCCATGGAAAATTCTTCAGCTATGGTAGCAAAATCTTCTCCGGCCACTATGCGGCTACGCAGAGTGTTCATCAAAGCCATTTCGCGCTCTTCATCCTCCGGCGTGGCATCCACAGTTTTGAGGATATGGGAGGCGCGGACTTCATCTCCTTGCTTTTCGGTGAGCTTGATGATGTGATAGCCAAATTGGGTTTCCACCACTTCACTGATCTCTCCCACAGACATCTTAAAAGCCACGTCTTCAAAAGGTTTTACCATCATACCGCGTTTGAAAAAGCCGAGGTCTCCCCCTTGCTGAGCACTGGCACAATCGCTGCTTTCAGTGGCCAGGCGGGCAAAATTATCACCGGTCTGCAATCTCTGATAGAGGCTATCGATTGCAGCGCGGGCCGCTTGCTCGGACTCCTTGGAGGGCATCACTTCCCGAACCAGCATCCTGAGCTGCCAGGATACAGGCTTTACAGCCAGAGTATCTTTGCTGGTTTCATAAAAGGCCAGCATTTCGTTTTCTTCCACCCTCACTCTGCTGGAAATGTGTTTTTCGATGAGCTGCTCGCTCAGCGCGTTTTCCCTGACTTGATCTTCAAAGTGCTTTTGTAGCTCGTTTTGGGTGAGTTTCATTTTGGCCAGATCAATCTGAAAATCCGCTTCAGTGGGATACTGAGATTTTATATTCTTAATATAGCGTGCAGCGTAGTCTTTGATGGCTTGTTCATCGATTTTTATATTTAATTCTTTGGCTTTTTGGATCAGCAAGCGTTGATCCACCATTTGGTTCAATACTGCACGGGGATTCAGCATCTCTGGAGCTATTCCCTGAGTGCTGAGTTGATTGATCTGCTGTTCAAGCTCAGACATCAGGATGATATCGGAGCCCACTTTGGCTACGACCTTGTCCAAAAGTTCTGCATTGGCGATGAGGCTCGTGGCGATGATTAGCATGATAAGGAAAAGTTTTCTCATGTAAAGTCCTTTAGTAATAATAGATTTGCTTGTTTGTAGATTTGATCTCACGTAAGAGTTCCAGGTAGATTTCGTTTTGTTTTTCTTTGAGAATTCTGCTCTTGATCTCGGCTCTATGGTCTTCAAAACTGGGTTCATGAATGCTTTCTTGGGTTTCTGTATAGCGAAATACATACCAAGCGTCATTTTGGGAAACAAGACCAGCTTCGTTGATCGGAATCTCTTCAGCCGCCTTCCAAAACAGCGAATCTGCAGAGAAGGGCTCGACAAAGCCCATCAGGCCATTTTGAGCACGCAGGTCTTCGGTAGAATAGCGTCTGACTGCCTGAACGAAATCCAGCCCTTGCTTGATCTGCTGAAAAACATTCTCCGCGCTCAGTTTATCCGGCAAAGCAATGCGCTGGATGCGGTAAGCCAGCATCGGCTGCTGAAAATCCGCCTGATGTATCCGGAAATAGGAAAAGAGCTGATCCTCGGAAATATTGGTCTGCTGCAGGCGTTTTGCGATGAGGGCATTGGCCTTCACCTTTTTCTGGGCATAAGAGATGCGCTCTTTGAGCGCTGGATCTTGATCCAGCTTCTGTTCATCGGCAGCCTGTGCCAAAAGCGTGAGATTTACCCAATCCTCTGTGTAACGCCGTTTTTGCTCTGGTGAAAGGCTCGCAAGCCCATCCTCGGCGAGGGTAGATCCAAAAGCATCCAGATATAGCACTTCTCCGTTTACTTCCGCCAGCTTTTCGCCTTGCGCACTGCCGCCTTTACAGCCCGGGAGCAGTAAAACCATCAGGACCAACAGAGATGATAGATACTTGATCATAAGAATGGGGGTGTATATTTTACCCTGATATAAGGTTCTTTGTCTTCCGGAGCAGTACTGGGATGATAAAACTCGATCTCACCAAAGTCTTTACGCTCGTAATTGCTTATAATCACAATGCCTTTGGGAGTAACTACCGTGTCGTCGGAAAAGGTTTTTTCGGAGATATAGGCCTGGATAATAGGAGTGATATTGATCAAGATAGAATCTGAAGATGTATTCACGATACTCTCCAAGACGCTGATAAACTGTGGAGTCTGCATATCTAAAGTGGGGATGATGGCACCGTCTTCCGGCCGCTCTTTGAGCAGAAAAGCCGAAACTCTGTAGCTGGAGGTATTCTTATAATTAGGCAGCTCGTCTTTGATGTAAAGCACCAGTTCTGCTTTGTTTATAGTCACTCTTTTTAGCTCTTCTTCGCTCAGGGTGGCACCAGCGTCGTTCTTGAACATATTGAAATGCGGCTGCAAATCCACATACATACGCTGCGGAGCAAAATTGCTCAATTTCCAGATTCCAGGGCTGGGCTCCACCTCTGGATGAGTAAAACTATAGGAATTGAAGCTGGCATAGCGTTCAAAATCCTTGTACACTTCATCCGATGGTGTCTCTTTGTATTTGAAGCTAAGCTTGCTGCCCACAGTGGCAGTGCTGAGCTTGAGCTCCACAAAGCCTGCGTTTTCTGCTTTGATCAGGATATTCAAACCGGTGGAATCGGCATCCGCCTGCCAATTCTGGATCAGGCTATAGGGCAAAGACACAGTCAAGGTATCGCCGCTAAGAATCCCTGACGGCACCAATTTGGCTGTGCCGGGAATCAGACTATAATCATCTGCACTGAGCGTATCGGGATTTACAGCCCAGCCGCTATTCACCTTGTAAAAATTCAGGGTCAAAGGCTCGCGCTGCAAGGCATTTCTTCTTTGCAAGATTATCTGAAGTCTTACAGAGTCAACGCTTGTTGGTACTATTTTACTTTGTTCAGGCAGACCGGTAAAGCGCAGGATGCTCATAGCAGTAGAGCCTTCCCAATTTCCTACCAAGAGATTCTTCTTGTTATTTGTGATGCTGAGCAGAGAATCTGCAGGAAAGCTGTATCCAGATTCCACAGCAGCATTGTCCTGAAAGCTCAAAGCATTTATATCCGACCAGTTCGTTCCGGTAAGATTGTTCTTTTTGGTACAAGCTCCCACCAGTATAAGCACCAGCAAAAGCCCTATGATCTGAAACTTCATATTCATATAATCTTATCCTATTTTAAGAGATTTTGTAATTTAGTAGTTCTAGTAGGCTTTGTGGATATGTAGATAATCGGTCAAGCTTTTTCTTTTGATAGTAGTTTTTGCAGTTCTTTAGGAGCCCCGAGTTTGTGTGGATAACTTGTGCACAAGTACCAGGGTTTATCCACCAGCTATCCACCAAAAAACGCCCTAAAGCTTTTACTGGCATGTTGTCCACGCTTATCCACAGCAAATCATGCACACGTGTGGATAAGTCTGAAAAAGCCTGCTTGAATCCGCTATCCATCAGCTTTCTAAAGCCCCTTTGTTGCAGCAATATATTCATCATGGTAGTTGCTACTTTTTCAGTTCTTTGATCATGAATTCCATCAGAGAACGGAATTTGTCGTCGTCCCGGAATTGGTTTTCGATCATGCGCTTGGCATGGATCACGGTGGTATGATCTTTACGGTTGTAATATTGGGCGATATCCTTCAGGGACAAAGACGGAATGAGGAGGTTGGCCAGGTACATAGAGACCTGTCTGGGAAAAGCTATGTTCGGTTTGCGGGTCTTGTCCATGATCTGTTCGGTACTGAGCTGGTAAGTATGGCAAACTTGGTGTGTAATGGCATCCAGGGTGATTTCCCGGCTCACTTCTGAGATCATATCGGCCAGGATGCTTTGCGCGATCTCAGCATCGATATCTTCGGGATTGAGTTTATTGTAAGAAGCGAAGGCCAAAATGCGGATCAGAGAGCCTTCCAGGGCGCGCACAGAGGAGCTGATCTTGTCTGCAATGAAATTGATCACATCATCGGAAAGGCTGATGTTCTCAGGCTCGGCTTTCTTACGCAGGATGGCCACACGGGTCTCAAAATCGGGATTCTTCAAATCTGCCAAAAGTCCGCTTTCAAAGCGCGTTACCAGCCTTTTTTCCAGATCGGGAATGTCTTTTGGAGGACGGTCTGAAGTCAGTACAATCTGCTTTTTATTGTCAAACAAAGCGTTAAAGGTATGGAAAAACTCTTCTTGAGTTCCTTCCTTGCGTGAGAGGAAATGGATATCATCCACCAGCAACAGATCTACTTTGCGGAATTTGGCTCTAAAATCCGGCATTTTATTGCCACGGATACTCTCAATCATCTCATTTGTAAAAGCTTCACTGGTGGTATAATAGATGCTGCAATTGCGCCCTTCTTTAAGCACAAAATTGCCCACCGCCTGCATGAGATGCGTCTTGCCCATGCCGCTTTCGCCATAGATAAAGAGGGGATTGTAAGTATAGCCGGGATTTTCCGCCACCGCTTTGGCTGCGGAGTAGGCGAAGTTGTTATTGTGTCCCACCACAAATTCTTCAAAGTTGTAACGGTCGTTCAGCCGGGCATTAAGGCTCACCTTTTTCTCGCTATAATCCGGAATATCACCCTTATTGTTTTCAGCTTTATAAGGATGGGTGATGAACTGGATGTCATATTTCCGGGCATAAAGAGTGAAGGAGATCTCCGAGAGAACTTCCTTATAATTTTGATTCAAATAATTTGCACTAAATTGAGTAGGCACCCGGATGAGTAACTGTCTGTCTGACATATCTACCAGCCTGGTCTCATAAAACCAGGTCTTAAAACTTTGTTCATTGATATTTTCTTCGAGTTTATCCAGTATGTTTTGCCAAATATCTTGATCCATATGTTTATCCTTTAAAATAAATATTATCCACATCAGCTACAAAGCCATTAACAGTCAGGTTGAGCAATTCCAATCGTATGCTATATATAACCTTAACTGTGCCTTAGTAACTATATTTAAAAGCCATTGTTCGTTCTTATCCACCACTTATCCACAAAAAACTCTTTCTTTATGTCCATCAGAGGCTTGGCTATTATCTTGAGCTCTTCACAGGCTCAAAAGTAAGGAAATATCTAAGCGCCTTTTCTGTCAAGCCTCGAAAAGACAAGAAGATATGCACTGCAAATAGCGAATATTCTCTAAGAGCTTATAGAAGCTGTAGCTTGTAAAGCTGCGAATGAAACCCAAATAATTAGGAGCAGGCTTCTAGTAAGCTGAAATGGATATGATTAACGATTTAAGTATATTTAATAAAAATAGCCGGATTCAGGGCTGGATGGCTTCGTTCAAGATCAGAATCGTTGTGCTCAAATTGGCTGATCTGTTTAGGCTCACAAACTGCCCAAAGCATCTTTCATACGCGTATATAAAACAAGGCGGAGATTCATTACTCCGCCTTGAATGACTAAATCTGGACTATTTTCCAGTCTCAGAATCAGAATTTATAGTTCAAACCGATATTGCCAGAAAGGGATTGGGAATGGTAGCTGCCAGCCATGTTATTTGCGGTCTGGCCGGAATCAGCAATATCTCTCTTGTCGAACATAATGTATTGCGCATTGGCATTCACGCCGAACTGGCCAAACTCACGTCCCCAGCCCATATTCATGCTGTATTTGTTGCCCACATCTGAGATGGTGGGAATCTGAGTAGCTTCCGGAATCGGGGTTTGATCGAAGAAGAAACCGGCTCTGAGCTTGCAGCGGCCCAGATCATACTCTGTACCCAGGCTGATGCGAGAGGTATTTTCCCAATTCAGGATCAGCTTACTTTCGCTGACGGACAAGGCAGGTGTAATAACTATGGGCTTGTCCATGGTTACCGTTACTGTTTCCAGGCGGTCCCACATGGTATAAGCATAATCCAGGCTCACGGTCCAAATGGGAGATACCTTATAGGCAAAGCCAATTGCGAGTTCGGCGGGAATATTCAGGGTGGCTTCGATATCAGATTTTTCACCGAGCTTCATTTCTGGAGCGAGTTCGTTGCCAGTAGCATCGACATTACGTGGAGTCCAAAGATATACTGAAGCATCGCCCTTTAAGGGTATTCCTGCCGGCAATTTGCCAGACAGACCTATGCTCAGGCACTCTGTAGCTTTGTAAAGCATACCCAAATTTCCCCCAAAACCGATGCCAGTGCCAGAAAGCTCTGAAGTAATGGGAATATAGGGTTTAGTGGGATCGGGGAATTTGATCTGATCGATATCGATCATACCGTACATCAAGCTCAGACCTGCGCCCACAGAGAGGTTTGGCATTATTTGATAGGCCACAGTGGGGTGTAGATCCATTACCGCAATGCTGCTCTTCATCTCATCTTCCGGAAAACCGGCAACAAAAGTAAGGGGAGGGCTGTAGAGCTTGTAAGCATCCCAAGTGGTGCCCAAGCCATAAGGTACATAAAAAGCCAGGCCATATTTCAAACGTGGCGAAGCAGCCATGGTCGCAAAAACGCTGGGAAACATGGTTAATTTCTTGTTTGCTTTATATTCCTTGGCACTGTACCCTGGATTAGCTACCACTGCGGTTCCTGTAGGGTCCCATTTGACAGTCGGCAGGATGAAAGTTCCTCCCAAAGAAATGGAATTCTCATTCATAAAACCTAAGCCAGCGGGATTCCAATACATCGCGGAAGGGTCATCGGCGAGGCCTCTAAAGGCACCAGCCATGGAGGTGGAACGCGAGTCCACTCCAGTCAAAGCAAAGCCACCAGCAAAAAGCTGTCCGGCCAGCAAGCTCATACACATTACAAAGATGATAGTGCGAAATCTTTTCATCATTCAACTCCTTTACATTGCGTTAAATATAGTATTGGGTTGAACCATATTCAGAGGCATTATATCGTCAAGTAAAATATTCTAAAGGGATTTGCTGGCAGCTATGATCGCTGTGCTGAAAACGATTTCTGCGGTGTATATCTGCTTTTCAGACAATAGTTAGAGTATCAAACTGGTATTTTGAGTGTAGTTTAGACCAGTCTTAATTATTTCAGGCTATCTTCAGATAAAAACACAGCCGCCACCTTGAGGTGTGATGTCTGCAAAGGTCTTTTCAAGAATCGAGTAGGGAGATGTTAGGAAGCGATCCTAACATCATCCCTCTCACAGAACCGTGCGTACGGGCCTCGTACACGGCTCCTGATAATCTTTGTGACTACACATAGTAATCAGATAGAACTCCCGT
>Ga0265295_1000959_pt1 | contig 54076 bp, 38 predicted proteins | sample Munlansysbiofilm_FD_192503 | JGI IMG/M metagenome (GOLD analysis project Ga0265295, IMG submission 192503) | Leachate microbial communities from a municipal landfill in Southern Ontario, Canada - Methane capture system biofilm | ecosystem: Engineered > Solid waste > Landfill > Unclassified ... | reverse complement strand
TTGGAGGTCAATTTGTTCGAGAAAAAGCCAATTTCATCACTGGTTACTGATGCTCTTAAGCATATATCAGAACCTCTCGAATCTAACCAGTTGAATCTGTTTAACTATTAACCGGACAGTAGTGGTGCTACAACAGAAGTGCCGGCTGGTAGTTGCACGCAGCTACATAGCCTTTTGTGCGAAATGCGGGTGCCGCTAGCAAGATTACAGGTTAAACAAATCAATAAAGTGCGCGCGCAATTGGCACAGAAACAGTGGCCAGAGGTTTTTACTGCGCAACTGCAACAGTTAATTGCGCATCTAGATAATTATCAATTTGCTCCAGCTAGTGAGCTTTTAGAGGGGCTACTATCTATCTGCTTGGCGGCGCAAGCTAACGAGACGAAAAACGATTAAACCACAGGATCATAAAGGAGATTTTGGGTGTTAGATGATTTGACAAAGGATTTTCACCAAGCACGAATCTTATTGGTTGATGACAATGTCATGAATCTGGATACTCTGTTGGCCTCCTTAGGGAATAATTACGATTTGCGGGTAGCTATCGATGGTCAAGCTGCCTTGAATTTACTAGCTAGTGGGTACTCTCCCGACCTTATTCTGCTGGATATTATGATGCCAGGCATTGATGGTTACGAGGTGTGCCGTCGAGTCAAAGCGGAACCAGCACTAAGCGCTATTCCGGTAATTTTTCTTACCGCGCTGGACAATGATCAAGAAGAAACCAAAGGGCTGGCCTTAGGTGCTGTTGATTATATTACCAAACCATTCTCTCCCGCCATTGTCTGTCAACGCATAAAAACTCACTTGGAACTCAAGCTTCATCGCGATCAATTAGATGAACTAGTCACGCAAAAAACCGCTGAGCTCAGTACTGCCTATGTAGATCTGAAAAAGGTTCACGATCAGATGGTACAGCAGGAGAAGATGGCCTCACTAGGCCAACTTGCCGCTGGAGTCGCGCATGAGATAAATAATCCCGCCGGATTCGTCAACAGTAACATTGGCTCGCTGGAAAAGTATGTCGAGCGTCTCCTGCAGTGGACACTCTTTATCGATGAGCACATGGATAATATCGATAATGAAGAGTTGATTGCTGAACTCAACAGCAAGAAGCGCGCTCTGAAGATAGATTATATTCTCGATGATATTAAATCTCTAATTGCGGAGACAAAGGACGGAATAGGACGCATTGGCGCCATTGTGCGCAATATGAAAAACTTTTGCCGTGCCGAAGATGACCAGCTAAAACTGGTTGATTTGGCGGAATGTATCGACAGTGCATTGAGTATTGCGTGGAATGAAGTGAAGTATAAAGCTACGGTGGAAAAGAGCTACGCCCAGCTTCCTCAGGTAACGGTGTTGCCGCAGCAGTTGGGGCAGGTTTTTGTCAATCTGTTGGTAAACGCCGCTCAGGCTATTGAGGACCAAGGACAGATAACCATTACCACCAGCCTAGAGCAGAGTAGCAGTGCCGCCAAAGATGGAGCACACAACTGGGCAGTTGTGAGTATCTGTGATACCGGCAGTGGTATGACCGCCGAGCAGCAGTTACGCATATTTGAACCATTCTATACGACCAAAGCGGTGGGCAAAGGCACCGGACTAGGTTTGAGTATCTGCGCCGATATAATGCAAAAACACAACGGTATTATCACTGTAGATAGCAGTGTTGGTGTGGGGAGCTGCTTCACTCTCAAAATACCCTTGTTAGCTCAAACACCAGAGAAAGTGGCATAAATGAGCGTTAAACAACGATTTTTTCTGCTGATCAGTTTTATTATTTTGTTAACGGTGATGGCGTATGTCTATGTCTACTCAATTATCGATAATAGAAGAGTCCTTGAAAAGATGGATGAAGATGCTCAACAGGCTGAGTATGCCTTTAAGGCCGAGTATCAGGCCGCGCAGATGCGTATGCTACAAATTGCTACTTTCGTAGCTAGCGATCCCCATGTCCAGCAACTGTTTATGCAGGGTAAGCGCGCTATAGCTGCCGAAGGTGGCGGTGCAGGAGGGCCAGCGGCGGCAAAAATTCGCGCTGAGTTGTATGAGCATGTGCGCAATAGTCGCGCAATGCTGGAGCAACAGTTCGATTTTCACCAATTACATTTTCATTTAGAACCAGGCGCTACAAGCTTTTTGCGTGTGCATAATGTAACTAAGTTTGGTGACAGCTTGGATAAAATCCGTTTTAGCATAATGGCTACTGCTGCTACCCACCAAGCGGTAACAGGTTTTGAAACTGGGCGTACAATGTCAGGTATTCGCGGCGTGGTGCCGGTGTACGCTTTAGATGCTAAGAGCGGAGAAAAAATCTATGTAGGGGAGTTAGAGGCAGGCTCTGCGAGCAGCGTTGTCTTTAGCTCGTTGCATGCTAATCATCCCTGGTTAAATGGAGCTGTGTTTTTGACCAAGGAGCATTTACTCCGTAATGTTTGGCCGGAATACTTTGCCGAGATTGAAGGAGAAAAACAGTTTGTTTACGACATGTATTTGGAAGCTACCAGCAGTAGCGAGATACAAAAACTGCTAAACCTGCAGCAGTTTGCCTCCGTTTTATCCACGCCCGGTCATCAATTATTAACGGTGGAGGGTAAAACTTATAATATGTGCTCCTTTGGCCTGCGTGATTTTCGTGGCGTAAATGATCCAAGTCAAGAGGATGTTGGTCAGATCGTCGTGTGGCACGATGTAACTGCTGCAATTGCTACTCAGCAGCGCAATGTTTACCATATGATCATGTATGGGCTGCTGCTGTTTATTGCGCTGGAGTTGATTCTATATTATGGCCTGCACTACCTAACCAGTAGTTTAGAAAAAGAGTTAGCCGCCAGCTTAAAGCGGCAAGAGGCGAGCGATAAACAGGCGCAGATTGCCGCCGAGTCAGCTCGCATGAAAAACACCTTTTTGGCAATGATGGGGCACGAACTGCTGACTCCGCTTAATACTATTATTGGTATGGGCAGATCTCTGAATACTGACTCTATGCAGTTAGAGCAGCAACGCTGTATCGGTAAAATTAACCTGTCGGCGCAACGCCTGTTTAAACTTATCGATGAAGTTATGGCTATTGTTAAACTGGAAGATTCCAGTGTTATTGCCGCAACTACCCCATTTAATGTCTATCAGTTGCTCCAGCGCATCATCTCTAATTTTACCTCCTTAAGCCAAGATGAAGCCATTAGCTTAAAAAGCTCTATCGATACGCAGGTACCACCATATTTGCGTAACCATCCGCATCTATTAGAACGGGTTTTATCCAATCTGGTTGATAACGCTATTAAATTCAGTACCGGTGGTGAAGTTGTTATAGCTATAGATGTGCTCGATAGGAGAGAAGAGAGCGTGGTGCTTGAGTTTAGCGTTACCGATCAGGGTATCGGTATAGGTGCTGATCATTTTAGCGAAATTTTTGCGCCATTTTATCAGGTCGATAGCTCTTTATCGCGGCCTAGTGATGGTGCCGGTTTAGGTTTGCATCTGGCACAGAAAATCTGTCGTCTGCTTGGTACCAGTATACAGGTTGAGAGTAGTGTCGGCGGTGGGAGTCGCTTTAGTTTTGTATTGCACTCCGATGTAGAGGTAAATGCTGAGGTTGCCACTAACGCCGCAGATAGGCCACAGCAACGTAACGAACAGATTACGCCGCTGGCCGACATGGGTAGCAGCACAGAGTTGCGCGCGCTACTGGAGCAACTGCACGTCCCCTTAGTTAATTTACAAGCAAAGCAGTGTCGGCAACTGGCCAAGCAGTTGCAAAGTAAGCGCTGGCCCGACGCTTACAGCGGTGATGTAAATAGATTGATTCTGCAGATTGAAAACTACCGTTTTACTGAAGCGCAGGAAGTCTTGGCATGGCTGCAAAAGATGCTTTAACCCGCGTTGCCCCCCTTATCAAAGTTCTAGGAAATAGCTATGCAACTGTTACACAACATAAGTTTGCGTGGGAAGATTTTCCTCCTGTTTAGTTTTTTTGGCGCTCTTATTATGGCCTGGGTAACGCTTACACATCTGTATGGTCTGCCTAGTATTGATGACGGAGCTATAAACCTCGCCACGCGCTATGAACAACAAAAGCTTGCTATGCATGCCGACAACAAGAAAAATATGTTGGAGATGTGGCTTAAAGGCTGTACGACGCAGCTCCATCGCTTTATCTCGCGCAGTGCAAACGATCACCTCCTAGACGCAGTTAACCAAGCCCAGCAGAGCAATTTGGGTGTAACTGGGGCGGTTGCCAAATTTAACCAGCGCTGTGCTCAGTTTATTCAAACATCTTTTCCCCATTTCGATAATCTGTTCTTCATTAGTGTAAAAGATGACGAGTTTATCGCTTCGACTGAAGCTATTGATGCAATTACCAATGGCAATGGGCAGATTTTTAGCGCGCTAATGGCACAGATACAGCACCAGCCAGATTCAGTGGTGATTACGGTAGTGCATGACAATCAGAACGGCCGCTGTTGTGTGGTTTTTGGTAAGGTTGTCCATAATCCGGCTGCAGCTAAGGGTGCGACTCAAGAGGCGGCATCTAGTCAACAACCAGTACTAGGGATTGTTGTAGCCAGCTCCTTTACCACTAATTTTCTCGATAATATTCTTCACAATGTAGCTGGTTTAGGGGCTAACGCTGAGGTGGTACTTACTGCTGAAGATGGCACCATCCTCTCCCACCCCAAACACGGATACCTGCACGATAAAACCAGTATCTGGAGCACAACAACTGCGCCACCGCGAGAAATGCATCTGGGCGACGGACAGGTTATGTGGCGAGGCTATGACTACCGTCAGCAGGAAGTTGGGGCAGTCATGCGCTATATTGATATTGATGACCAGCACCGCTGGACCATGATGGTTAAAGAGGATTGGGCGCAGATACAGCACCCTATAAATAACATCTATATTATTATTTTGAGCACCGCAACTGGCGGGTTGTTAGCGCTGCTACTGATAGCATTCTACCTTGCCCGCCATCTTACCCGCCCACTGGTGCAGTTAAGTAAAACCGCACAGCTGGTGGCTGCTGGCGATCTGAGTGCTCGCGCCGAAATGGCTGGTTGTCAGGAGGAGCTAAACCTGGCTTTAGTGTTCAACCAGATGGTTTCGCGTATGAGCGAGTGGCGCCAAACCCTAGAGTCAGAGGTCAACCGCAAGACACTCTCCCTACAGCGCACTAATCAGGATTTGCACAAAACCCAACGTCAGCGCACATCCATTAGCGACATAAATAATTGCTACCTGCGCAGCGGCAATGTTGCTCAGACTATGGAGTTGCTTATTGAGCGTGCTTTGCGCTTTACCGGAGCTAGCGCAGGGCGCTTGCGTGCGGTTATTGAGGATGCTGCCGGGAATTATACTTTTGATCCAGTGACCAAACTGGTTTCAGCTCCTTATCTTGCTCCGCAGCAGGTCGAAGCTTTGGAGAGCCACTCCCTAGTAAATAAAACTTGGTACGATGCCCAGTATGCTCAAGTGGTGAGTACGAATAAGATCTTTACTCTGAGCACAGGGGCAGCGCAAATTTTTAATCAGGCGGTTGTGGGGGAAAAAGATCTAGTTAACTCTATGATGTTGATTCCTGTGTATGAGCAAAACCGTATTTATGCTGTTATCGGCTTGCTTAATAAACCGGGTGGTTTTACCGCCGATGATGAGATTGGAGTGCGTGCCTTTGCTACTGTGGCCGCCTTGATTATGGCCGCAGATAAACGCGAGCAACAGCGGCTCGCGGCCGAGGAGAGTACTCGGATTAAGGGAGAGTTTCTGGCCACCATGAGTCATGAGTTGCGCACGCCGATGAATGTAGTTATCGGCATGAGTAGCCTGCTCATGGATACCGCCTTAACTTTGCAGCAGCAGGATTACATGCAAAAAGTTAGCACCTCCGCGCGTCAGTTACTGGCTTTGATCAATGATATTCTCGATGTGTCGAAGTTAGAGGCGGGGCATAAACTTACTATAAATAGTGCCACCTTTGATCTAGAAACGGTTTTACAGAGTGTTGTTAGCCTGCACTCTTACAGCTTGGATGAGACGGCGGTGGAGCTGCATGTAGATATTAGTCGCGACGTACCGCGCCAGCTGGTAGGTGATTCTCAACGTTTGGAGCAGGTGTTGAGTAATCTGCTCGGCAACGCTATTAAATTCACCGCGTGCGGGGATATTCTCCTGCAGGTTACTGTTGAACCGGCGCAAGAGCAGACCAGTGCGAATCAGCTAGTGATAACCTTTTGTGTTAAAGATAGCGGTATTGGGATCAGCGAGCAGCAACAGCAGCATCTGTTCGAGCCCTTTGCCCAAGGAGATAGTTCCATTACCCGACAACATGGTGGCACCGGCCTAGGATTAACTATAAGTCGCTATCTGTGTCAGATGATGGGTGGTGATATGGCGGTGGAGAGCACTCTTGGTGTGGGCAGTACCTTCTATTTCTCTTTGCCATTTACTGTGCCTGCCTCTGCTGAGATAGCGCAACCGCTGCTGCCTAACGACGATCTGTTGGGGATTCCGGTGTTGGTAGTAGATGATAACCAACTGGGGCGCAAAATTATCAGTAAATTACTGGAGCGTATGCAGTTTCGCGTTACTGGTGCCGAAACCGCCCAGAGCGCCATTGCGGCGGTGCGTAGGGCGCAACAAGCAGGTGATCCCTTCCGCTTGCTGATAATTGATAATGTGCTGCCTGATGTCAGCGGGTTGGAGCTAGTTGCGCAGATTCGCACTGAGAACCTATCTGCGGCGCCACGCATTTTAATGGTTAATATGCATGATACTATTAAAACCCAACTGGTTGCGCAGGATGGAGTGGCCGCTGTTGTGGATAAACCGGTGCAGGCTTCAGCGCTGTTTAATACAATTATGCAAGTGTTCGGCTATGCTGTAGCGCTTGAAACAGCTCCACATAGCTGCTGTTTGTGGCGTGATGTTAAGTTGTTAGTGGTGGAAGATGTTGAGCTTAATCGCCAAGTGGTGCGCGATCTACTCCACAAAGTAGGTATCCAATGCGCCGAGGCGATCAACGGTGAAGTGGCGCTGGAGATGGTGCGCCATCAAGTTTATGATCTCGTGTTGATGGATATTCAGATGCCGATCATGGATGGGTTTGAGGCGACGCGGCAAATTCGTAAACTGGATAATTGCGCTGCCGATAACTTGCCAATTTTGGCCATGAGTGCCGATGCCTTAGAACAGGATAGGCGCAACAGTTGCGCATCTGGCATGAATGATCATATTGCTAAACCAATAGATCCAGATACGCTGTATCAGCAGTTGCAGCACTGGTTGCCAGCCCATAAACAGATTAAAATTTCTTCTGCGGAATTGTCCACAGCTGCGGATGCGCAGCTGTTTAGCGTGCAGTTACCGACGGTGGATACCAGTAGAGGTCTACGCTATGCCGGTGGGGAATGTCGCCAGTATTTGCGCAACCTACATGGATTTGCCCAACAGTTGGCTGAGGTGATTTCATTGCTGCCCGAGGAGTTGCTGCACGATCGTCATCAAGCTCTTCTGCGTATTCACAGTTTAAAGGGGATAGCTGGCACCGTAGGCACCACTGAGTTGCAAGAATTAGCGCGCCAACTGGAAACAGAGTTAAGCAATGATAAGCCACTAACCGCACTCGACCAGCTGCTTAGCTTGGCCTCTGAATTAGTCAAGGCCTGTGCTAAGCTTCCGCCTGCACCGTCGAACACCTCTGCCGGCCAGCCCTTGGCTCCAGAAGCTAAGGCTAGTGCGCCGCGGCAAAGTGGCAGCAACTCCGAGCTATTGACGCTGCTCGAACAGTTGAGTCCTGCGTTAAAAAATCTGCAAGCTCGGCTATGCAGTGAATCTGTTGCTAAGATACGCCAGAAAAGCTGGCCAAGAGAGTTAGTTAATGATATCGATAAACTACAACAGTTAGTTGAGCACTATAGGTTTATTCAAGCGCTGGATGTGGTGCGATCTTTAACGCAAAAGATCACCTCCTCCACTTAGGGCGCGCAACCACGAGCGATTTTTTTGTTATCGCTTTGGTGTAATAATAAGAATATTCTTTAGATTAGTTTTATAGCACTCATGAGGTATTTTGGATGTCAATGTCTACACATAGCGATGAAATCACTGATCAGATATTAATAGTCGATGATAATAGCGTCAATGTTGATACTTTGATCGCTGTCCTCGGTGACGATTACGATGTGCGCGTTGCGCTAGATGGTGAAACTGCACTGAAAGCAATCGATAACAATGATCTCCCCGATCTGGTGTTGCTGGATGTGATGATGCCTGGCATGGATGGCTATGAGGTGTGTCGGCAGCTGAAAAAAAATGAACAGACTAAAAATATTCGTATTATTTTTCTAACCGCTCTCTCTGATGATGCGGATCAGGAGAAGGGGTTAGATCTTGGGGCTGAAGATTATATTACCAAGCCCTTTAGTCCGGCTATTGTGCGGGCGCGGGTGCGCAGCCAGTTAAAACTCAAGCACTACCGGGATAATCTCGAGGATTTGGTGGCGCAGAAAACCCTGCAACTGTTTCATGCCCAGGAGGCCATCATCGCCAGTATGGCAAGTATGGCGGAGTTTCGCGATCCAGAAACTGGAGCCCATATTCTGCGCACCAAGTCCTATGTGCGCACTCTGGCGCAGGCTGTTGCCGAGGAGATTCCCCAGCAGTTGCCCCCAGAGATGGTGGATATGCTATATCAAGCGGCCCCGTTGCACGATATTGGCAAGGTGGCTATTCCCGATGAAATTTTGCTCAAGCCTGGCCGGCTCACGGCCAAGGAGTTTGAGATCATGAAGCAGCACCCCGTCTTTGGCGCTAAAGTACTGCACAAAACTGAAGGCTTTGCCGGAGATAACCCCCTGCTGCATTTAGCAGCCGATATCGCGGAATTTCATCATGAGAAATGGGATGGCAGTGGCTATCCCCAGGGGCTTAAAGGTGAGGCCATTCCGCTGGGCGCGCGCATTATGGCGCTAGCTGATGTCTATGACGCTCTAATTAGCAAGCGCCCGTATAAAGAGGCACTTAGTCATCAAGCCACAGTAGAGATAATCTTACACGGAGATCATATTACCCGTCCTGAGCATTTTGATCCCTTAGTGCTCCGCTGTTTTGCCCGTATCCATGACCAGTTTGATGAGATTGCACATACCTTTGCTGATTGAGCATTTTAACCGCTAACTCGTCGCGCCCCGCTTAATCAACCTCTCTACCCTTCCGTCTCGACATTTTCGTCGACTCTTTTATGTGTTTGTCGAACTAAATCCTCGTCTATCTTTGCTCAATATCTGTAAAAGTCACTGTTATTACATGGTTTTTTATAGTAGCTCTTTTCTGGCATAACCATTGCTCCTATGGATAAACAAATTGTTTTGCTGCAGTTTATTTTTTATCCACCTATTTCGAAAGGACCACAGTTATGTCAAAAACAACAGGTATCAAATTTGCCCTGGCACTGCTCACTATTGCTATGTGTAGTGCCCCTACTCTCTCTCAAGCTTCACAATTTCGCGGTGCCGATGGTGGTACTTGCCTGAACATGATCGATACTGATGGTGATGGTATTGGCGATACTCGTCCCGAGCGTGGCACCGGCAGTGGCACTAACGCGGCTAACTTTGTTGATGTCGACAATGATGGGGTTTGCGATACCTATGCCGCAGGTGGTCAGCAGTTGCTCGACGGCTCTGGGGTTCCTGATAGTGCCCTGCAGACTCAACAACAACAGCGTTTGCGTACCAGAAGCAGCCGCTAATTGCACTGCGCTCCCCTTCGGCGCAGGGGGAGCGCGTCTTTACCATATCAACTAAGGAACTCTCCATGAAGCTGACCCCTTATCTTATTATTCCCAGTATCTGTTGGATGTTGCTGAGCGCAGCGTTCAATGCTGGCGCAGACACTACTAGCAGTCCTTTGCCGCCGAGCGTGCACACAACTACGCCAAGTTGGGCTCAGGGATATAATTTTTCCAGTGGTTATACTTGGCTGGATGAAACTGAATACTTGCCGGAGATCGCTGCCGATAGCTATATCTGGCAAGAGCGTAACTTTCAGGTTCAGTTGAGTAAAAGTATTGGCACTGGTCGTTTGGGTTTTGGCTATATTGATGGCACCATTAAACAGAAAAATGAGATATATAATGATACCGACTTTGCGCTGACCCGCAAGGCTCCATTTGCTCTGCTGGATTGGCGTTTTAGTGAAAAACTGCAGACACGTGTGCGGGTGCGCTATGAAGAGTATAGCGATGATGGTCGCGCAGGTTTTTATCAACTTGGCAGTGATGAGAACCTGTGGACAGGCTATGCCATGGTCAGTTATGTGGAGAGCAGGTGGTGGGTCAATGTCAGCCACTCGCGTGAGCGTGACCCCGAGCCCATTTATGATGCAGCCAACGATCGCGTAGCTTTGGATATAAGCGCTCAGGCACTGTCTGGCCTAACCTTTGGCTGGTTGTGGAGTCCGCAGTGGGAGGCTGCAGCGGCAGTCTATTATGAAGCATATGGTTCAGATAGACCGGATCAGTTTAACTATACTGTCCAGGTTACGCATAAGCCGACTTGGTTGCCGCAGTTGCAAGCAGCTTTGGGCGTGGGTTACTACACTGAAGAGGTAGATACTCTGATTAACCTGACGCTGAACTACCACAAGCAGCTGTATAAAGATCTGAGCATGCAGGTGGAATACCAGCTGGAATACTCAGATGATGAGCAGTCATTGCTCAATCAGGGGCGCTTGCTATTAAGCTATGCTCTTACCTCGCAGTTTAGTGTAACTGCGAGTACAGAGTATGGTAAAGAGAGTGGTGATGATCAGGATGACAGCCTGTTTGTGGTTGCCAGTGTAGATTATCGCTTTTAGCTCTGGAATAACGTAGCGATTAGAGTCTGGGTGGGATCTATCCTACTTAGGCTTGTTATTTAAGCCATGTTTGGCCATCTTATAGCGCAATACCCGTTCGCTAATGCCCAGCGCATCAGCCGCCCGTGTTTGCACCCAGCCGTGTTGTTCTAAGGTCTCCAGTAACATCTGTTGCTCTACTGATTGCAGCCGTGCCGCGAGTGAGGCGCTGTCGAGAGCCAATTTAGGTGGTTGCAAAATGGCTGATGGTAGATCACGCCGGCGGATGCTGTTACCGCGCACTAGAGTGGCCAGCCTTTGCACTAGATGCTCCAACTCGCGTACGTTGCCTGGGTAATCGTATTTAATCAACGCATCCATAGCTTCCCGCTCAATGGTTAATGGTCGCTGAGTATATTTGCCTAAAAAGTGTTGGATTAGGAGTGGGGTGTCTTCGCGCCGTCGGCGCAGAGGTGGCAGAGCAACTTCAAAGACATTGAGCCGATAGTATAGATCTTCGCGGAAGGTTCCTGCTGCGACCATGGCGCTCAGATCCCCATTGGTGGCGGCGACCACGCGCACATCGATTTCGTGTTCATGGTTGGCACCTACAGGGCAAATGCGTTTCTCCTGCAGAGCGCGTAAGAGCTTTGCCTGTAGCCCCAACGGCAGTTCACCAATCTCATCGAGAAAAATAGTCCCCTTCTGTGCGGCAGCAAAGCGCCCACTGCGGCGTGTTGTCGCTCCAGTAAATGCCCCCCTTTCGTGCCCGAATAGTTCCGACTCAAACAGATTGTCGGGAATAGCAGCACAGTTTACTTCGATAAAAGGCTCCTTGGCGCGTGTACTTAATTGATGGATCAGGCGGGCGGCCAGCTCTTTGCCGGTGCCAGTTTCGCCATTGATAAGAACCGTCCATGGGCTTGCCGCTACCTGATGCAGTAGCGATAAGAGTTCCCGCATCACCTCACTAGCGGCAATGACTGCAAACGGTAGAGGCTCATTGACAAGTTGCGAGTTGAGCTCGGCAACATCACGATCAATAGCGACCTCCTGCTCTAATTGATCAATTTTTTCAGCGAGGGCGGTTAAATCCACAGGTTTTTCAATAAAGTCACAGGCCCCGAGTTTCATCACGTTTACTGCGGTATCGATACTGCCATAGGCGGTGATCATGATCACCCTCAACTGTGGATTAGCCTGCATCAACTGCTCTAGTACCTGCACGCCAGACAGTCCCGGCATACATTGATCGAGAAGAACTAGATCAATGGGATAGCGAGCACAGCAGCTCAACGCCTCTTCACCACTGGCTGCGCTGATAACCTTATAGCCTTGACGTTCGAGAAAGCCCTGCAGCATATCGCGCTGTGTGGCCTCGTCATCTACAAGCAAAATTTTCATGGGGCAACCTTCACGGGTAAGCTGATCTGTACCAGAAAACAGTTGTTATCCGGCTGTTCCAGGGTTAACTCGCCGCCATGAGCTAAAATAATTTTTTTGACCATGGCTAACCCCAAGCCGGTACCGCGCGTTTTGGTGGTGTAGTATGGAGCTGGACACTGCTCCAGGTCGATATCAGCGCTACTGCCATTTTCTATCTGCAGCAACAAATAATCTGGATAACGTTGCAAAACAATGTTGATATAGCCCCCACGCGGCTGCGCTTCAAGCGCATTTTTGACCAGATTCTCCATCATCATCCCAAACAGCTCGGCATCAACTGGGTGGGATAGTTGTTCCATGGTGGTGGCGATAATTACTTTCTGATCTTGAGCGGCGATAGCGTAGAGCGCTAACACCGAGTGGATCTGTTGAGTTATATCCACTAGCTGTAGCTGGGGTTGTAGATGCTGAGCAAAGCGTTGCAGACCTGTGATGATGCCGTTGCTGCGCGTTACCGCATCTAACATTCCCGCGATAAGAGCCTGATGTCCAGGGTTGAGATTGCTCTCTTCCAGTTGCAGGCGTTGTAGGCCCATACTGATGGCGTTGAGAGGATTGCGTATCTCATGACTTATAGCTGCCGCTGCTCGTCCAAGTAGAGCGTCTTCGCGCTGATGGCCCAACTGCTGCTGTAGTTGCAGTAACTTTTGGGTGTGGCGATTTTGATAGCGTTGTAAAATCCAAGAAAAAAACACTGCTGCCGTGGCAAGAAATAGGCAGAATAACCAGAATTGTTGCCATAACTGCCCTTCACGCTGCTCTAGAATATCTGATTCGATTACCAGGGTAACGGTGTTGTCGCCGAGTTCTATTTGGCGCTCATTAGTGGCTATACTATGTTTCTGGGCCTGGGTGGTGGGTTCGATGCGTAGCTGTTCGACGCCACTGAGCTGGGCAAGGGTTTTTAACAGCTGTGGTATCTGCATCTGCTGCTGTAACCGCTCTATATTCTGCGCTGGCAGCGCTAGCATTAGTGTAAGTTGTTGCTCTGGGTAAGGCCATAACAACACATACTGCTGCTGACGGTGGAAAAGCTTTGGTTCTAGATAACTTCTCTCATCGGCGCTGATACACCAGTTTGTTGGCGTCATAACTGCTGGCTGCGATCCACGCTGTATCCACAGTCCGGCTAGGCCGTTTTCGTGAGCATAGGCGGCTAATTCGGCGGCCGTGAATGGTTCAACTGCGTCGAGATAGGCGATAAAACGGGCGGTATTGCTTAAGAATGAAGTTATTACCTGTTCAATAACTTGCAGTGATTGGTTGGCATTGTTGAGATTGGAGGTCACCACTTCGGCAACCAACTGGGTATGCTCCTGCACGTGCTGAGCAAAAGCTTGGCGTGACTGGTTGATTTGCCAATAAAAATAACCTAGAACTAGTAAAAATAGTCCGGCGAATACCAGAATATTAATCTTCCATGGGGTGCTTTTAAGTTGTGCGCTCTGCATCAATGACGTCCTCGATGTGAGCCGCGCTGGCTGCCAAAGCCGCCAGAACTGGCCTGTTTCATCCGTGCTCGGACACCGGTTTTGTCGGAACCATTAATGCCACTCATGTCAAGGCGCAGTGCGGTACCTCGGTATAGCTGGGTGGCGTTGTCGTGCGCGTTTGCTGCATCTGATTGCTGCGCAGCGATATCTAACTGGATACGGCTATTGAGTTGAATATCGCTGGGAATATGGTCAGTTATAATCTGAATATTGCGTGTTGTACCACTGCTGGGATCGGTTATCTCCAGTGTCATGGTTGGACTAGCGCTAGCGTTGCGCTCAATGTTGAGGACGCGCGCGCTACTGCTTTGTGCCGCTGCCGCTTGACAACTCAATATATTGAGAATAATTAGTATGACCAAGAAACTCCGCATTGACTCACCGTTTCTGTGTAGCAATCAGCATTGCGAGGAGCTGTGTGCCACTGTTTATCCAGCTGTATATAGAGCGTAAGCGCGTCTGTGGCCTGCCAGTTTAGCCGCGTGGCTGCCAGCCAATTGCGCTCCTGACCATATCTGTATTCCTGCCACAGGTGGCTGCCCCACAGCTCCAATCTCCACTGCTTAGCCAAGCGATAGCGCCAATGGCTTTCCAATCCTGTCTCGGTATAGCTTTCTACCCTCAGGGTAGAATCGTTATCCCTATAGCTAATAGTCAGGCCAGTCTCGGTATCGGCACTAAAACGGTAATTCAGTGTGGTGGACAACAGCCACATTGTGTCATCGCGTTGCATGCTGGAGCGACTAGTAGTGGAGCCAGCCTGACCACGGTTGTTACTATTTTGCTGAGCACCTGTTGTCGACCGCTCTATCTTGTTGCGATAACGGCTGTCCTCATAGCTTAGGGCAAAAGTGGTGCTGAGTTTTTCGTTAAAAAACCACTGCCAGCTACTGCCCAGCGCGATAAAGTCGCGCTCATCATCAATATCGATGTGGTCGGCATAGCGGCTCAGTTCGGCAAACAGTGTTGCGTGCAGTCGGCCATTTAGCAGGCGCTGCCAAGCTGCTAGGCCCGCCGTGGCTTGCCATTGATCGCCGAGGCGCAAGTGGTCGCGATAGTAAGTGCTAGCATAGCCGGTTATCGAGTAGTTAGCGCTGGTGTAGATGGGCTGCTCAACCGCGAAACTGTAGATGGTGAATGCTGAACTCTGTTGGGCTGAAGTTTCATCCACATTGTCATTGTAGCCCAAGCTTAAATCTAAGTTGGCGTTGATTGCCCATACCGGTGCCAGCGCCAGAAGTACCATGGCGACAGTTGCAATAGCTGTGACTACTAGTTGACGCATTATATATGCCTGCAGCGCTAAACTATCTCTGTGGAAAGCTAAGGGTGTAATGTGCAAAATATATTCCAATTATGCATTAGGGGTGGCTGGGCGCTAGACTAGTAATACTGACGATACATATTCGACAATATTGTCGAATTGCGACAAAAATGCCCCTCTACTGTAAAGTAAAGGGGCAAGAGTGAAGCGGCAGGTTATAGACGGATATCGATATAGGCTTCACCTTTTAGCTTAGTGCGCCACTGCTCTAATTTCTGGTCTAGCTTCTCTTGGCGCAGTTGCTGGCGAATATCCTCCTCAACGCTGGCTAGGTCGGCGACTCCGCCACTGGTCTTATCCTCTACTTTAAGTATGTGTAGAGATCCGCCCAGTTCAATTATCTCTGAGTGCTCCCCACTATTGAGGGTGCTAATGGCCTGTTCAAATGCCGGCGATAGCTCACCTGGCTTAAAGGCGCCCATGTCGCCGCCCTCTACCTGACTGCGTCCCGACATCTCCTCAAGTATGGTATCTACCGATTTTCCCTCGGACAGTTTGCGTAGGGCTATCTGTGCATTTTGCTGGGCGTTGTCATCCCCTAGAGGAAAGGAAATTCTGCTGATGCGGCTGTGAGCCGATTGGCGGAACTCATCCAGATGTTGCTGATAGTAGTTGCGGATCTCTTGCCGAGTAATGTCAACCTTGCTCTGTACTTCGTGACCCATCAACTTGTAGCGCAATATCTGCGCGCTGAGTTGCTCACGGTAGCGCTCCATGGTTAGTCCTTGAGCGAGCAATGCCTGTTCAAGCTGGTCGCGAGTGATGTTGTTTTTGTTCTCCACGTCGCTAAGGGCTTGATCTATATCATCGGCACTGACCTCAATGCCGATATCTTTGGCGCGCTGCTGCATTAACAGCTCGGCTATCATGGCATCCAGCATTTGTTGCTGTTGCTGGCTATTGTTGTCCACGCCAGCATCCTTGAGGCGTTGCTGTAGTTGATGCGTAGTGATGATATCGTCATTGACAACCGCAGCTATTCTATTCAGGGTTTCAGCAGCGCTGGGGACGGTAAAGAGAGTGCAGATCAGAACGCACAATAAGAGCTTTTTTAACATAGGATGATATTTCCTCTTGTGGTTTAAGTGGATAGTGCCGTGGTATCGGTGGCATAGAGCAGGTGGCTGTAGCAACCAAGGTGCTCAGACTACCATGGTCAATAAAAGTGCTGCAATTGCTTTTTAGCGGCGCGCACCAGCTGATAATCATCTTCCCGTTCTAAGCGAATAGTTAATTTGAAGTCCGGCGCCAGGCTGTATTGCTCCGGTTGACTCTGGATCAGGTGTAAAATTTTCTCCGGAGCCACGGTTGTGCTGGCGTGGAAGCCAAAAGTCAGGCGCTGGTTGGCATACTCTGCCAGATCAATACGCAGTTTTTTAAGCTCAACGCGCAGTTTCATCAACTCCAGCAATAACTTGCCGGGTTCGGGTATGCCACCATAGCGGTCTTGCAGTTCATCTATAGTGTCATATAGCTGCTCTTCTTGTTCGGCGGCGGCCAACTTTTTGTAAAATACCAGACGTTGATTGGGGTCGACTATATAATCATCCGGCAGGTAGGCGGCGATCCCTAAGCGAATTTCTGGATCGATACGCCCCTCCTGGGCTAACCCTTTTAGCTCGGCAATGGTCTCCTGTAACAGTTCGGTGTACATTTCGAAACCTATAGCAGCAATCTGTCCAGCTTGGCGGCGTCCGAGCAGGTCTCCAGCTCCGCGCAGTTCTAAATCGTGGCTGGCGACGCGGAACCCGGCACCGAGTTCAGTCAAATCTTGTAACACCTGCAGACGCGAGCGCGCGTCTTTGGTCAGGGTGCTCTCATTGGGGATGAGCAGGTAGGCATAGCCACGCTCCTTGCTGCGTCCGACGCGGCCACGCAGTTGGTAGAGTTGGGCAAGACCAAAGCAGTCAGCGCGATTAATAATGATGGTGTTGGCGCGGGCGATGTCCAGCCCGTTTTCGATGATGGTGCTGGCCACCAGAACTTGGGTTTCGCCGTCGATAAAGCCGAGCATGACTTTTTCCAGCTCTTTTTCCGACATCTGGCCGTGACCGACGGCGATCTTGGCTTCGGGAACTAGATTGCGCAAAAATTCAGCCATGGCGGCGATGGATTGTACCCGATTGTGGACGAAATATACCTGCCCGCCGCGTTGCAACTCGCGTAATATTGCGTTGCGCACCAGCTCATCATCAAAACGGGTAACATAGGTGCGGATGGCCAGACGGTCGACAGGCGGCGTGTCGATGATGGACAGGTCGCGCATGCCTATCATGCCCATATTTAAAGTACGTGGAATGGGGGTGGCACTGAGAGTGAGCATGGCTACTTGGGCGCGCATTTTTTTCAGCCGCTCCTTATGTGAGACCCCAAAACGCTGCTCTTCGTCAATAATAACCAGCCCTAGATCCTTGAAATGAATGTCGCGCTGCAACAGACGGTGGGTCCCGATAACGATGTCAATGCTGCCATCTTCCAGACCAGAGATCACCTGCTTTTGCTCAGCTGGGCTGCGAAAGCGGGAGATCATGTCGACATTGACCGGATAATCGTTAAAGCGTTGCTGTAGGGAAGCAAAGTGTTGCCGCGCCAAGATGGTCGTGGGGACAATAAAAGCTACCTGTTTACTATCGAGTACCGCCTTAAAAGCCGCACGAATAGCCACCTCGGTCTTGCCGTAACCGACATCGCCACAGATGAGGCGATCCATGGGGTGGCCAGATTGCATATCGCTGAGGACATCCTGAATGGCTGCCAACTGATCTGGGGTCTCCTCGTAAGGGAAAGCTGCTTCGAATTCGCGGAATACCTCATCCGGGGCGGAAAAGGGCACGGCAGTTTCCATCTGGCGGCGCGCATAAATTTTTAATAGCTCCTGCGCCATCTCTTCCACCACTATGCGCGCTTTGGTGCAGGTTTTTTCCCAGCCGTTGCCACCCATTTTATCCAGATGGATATGTTGACCGTCGGCCGCCGCATATTTTTGTACCTTTTCGATGCGTTCGATAGGCAGATATAGACGGTCACCACCGGCGTATTCCAGCTGCATAAAGTCGCCGTTCAGGCTGTCAGTGGCGAGTTGCTGCAGACCAAGGTAGCGAGCGATACCGTGGTCGGTGTGCACCACATAATCGTTCTCTTTAAGCTGTGCTAGGGAGGAGAGCACGGTTTTAGTGCGTAGTTGTTGGCGGTGCTGCAGGCGGGCGCGTTGACCAAAAATCTCCTCTTCGGTTATAACCACCAGCTTTTCATCGGCCAGTTGAAAACCACGGCTTAAATCACCAATGAGCAGAGATAGTCCCGCTGGTTGTGCCTCGTGCCAGCTCTTATGCTGCTCAATTTTTGGGGTGATGTTGTGTGGTTCGAGTAGGTCGCACAAGCGTTCGGCTTGGCCGGATTGACGACACACCAGAACCACTCGCCACTGCTGCTCCAGCCATGAGTGTAGCCGCTCTACCAGGTGGTGGATGTGGCTGCTACTGCTCGAGCCGTGCGCTGGTTTCGCGGCGGGGCCAGCTCCAGTGCCGTTGATGCCAGCGTTGCTGTGGCTATTGACGCGGAACAGAGTACGCTGTTGTTCTAAGTGATATAGGTGCAGATCGGAGAAGTCGATACGGCGCATCTGCTCCAGTTTGGCTTCTAACTCCTGGGTTGCCAGATAGAGACTGTGCGGTTCAACATAGGGTTCAGTGCTTGCTGCCATGCGCTCAATACCGCTAGCTATCTGCTGGCTGAATTTATCCAGCGCTTGCTCTATGGCTGGAGCGTCACAAACAATAAGGCGCTTGCTATCGAGGTAGTCAAATAGCGTCTCCAGTTGGGGATAATTCAGCGGGAGCAGAAAGCAGCGTCCAGGGGCTAACAGCCCCTCGCGCACCTCTTCCAAGACCGCTTCGCGTTTGGTGCGCGGCAGAGCAAGGTCATCACAGCGTTTCTTTAGGCTATCAGTAAAATGCTGGAGATGATCTCCTGCCAGCACCATCTCCCGTGCGGGCAACAGTAGCAATCGCTTCAGCTCTTCAGCGCCACTGCGCTGGCTGGTGGGATCAAAGAGGCGCATGCGTTCGATATAGTCACCAAAAAAATCGATGCGCACCGGTTGATTCATAGTGGGAGGATAGATGTCGAGAATATCGCCACGCAGCGAGAAGGTGCCACGATCTTCAACTAAGGGTACTGCACGATAGCCGAGAGCAGAAAAGCGTTGTTGTAATATTGGGCGTGGATACTCATCTTCCAGAATTAACTCTTCAGTTAACTGCTGCAAGATGTGGCGCGGAATCAGGCGTTGCTGGATGGCGTTTATTGTAGTTACCACCGCTTGAGCACTGCCGTTGAGCAGAGCCTGAAGGGTGTCGAGGCGGGTAGCCTCCAGCTCGTTGTGCGGAGTAAGCGGTTCGTAGGGAGCAATTTCCCAGTGGGGGAATAGGTAGATACTCTCTGGTTGCGGCGCAAAAAATTGCAGTTCGCGTTGCATCTGCCGCGCCTGTTCTAAGCTGGCGACCACAATTAACAGCGGTTGCTGTTTTTTTGTCAGTAATCCCGCCATAAAGCGGGCGCTGCTGGAGCCGGTTAATCCAACTACTTCAGCAGGAGCAGTGGTGGTGGATACGGTGCCTACAAAGGAGCTGAGCGTGGTGTAGGCTAAGAGTTCTTCAGTCACCGCAACGGCCTCCACCTAATAGATGCAGGTAGAGAAACACCTCTGCAGCCGACTTTAGTGTAGTTGCTCTGATCAGCAGGTTCACCATCAATCACGAGGGATAGCCAACATACGTTGCAGGGAGCGCTGGGCGGGAAGACGAACCTGTTCTGCTACCGTTATCTGCGGCTGTAGGGTTTCGAGGCTGGCGCGCACATCTTCAAGAGTGGTTAGTTTCATATCTTTACAGATAAAATCGTAATCAGGGTAGAAAAACTCTTTGTTTGGGTTGTCTTTTTTTAGCTGACACAAAATACCGCGCTCGGTGGCAATAATAAATTGGTTGTGACTGCTGGTGCGGACAAAATCCAACATGCCGCCGGTAGAGAGTATATGTGCAGCATGTTCCAGTACGGCTGGAGGACACTCGGGATGAGCAAGACAGATAGCCTGTGGATGCTCAGCCTGACACTTCTCCACTTGCTGCACTGTCAGTTGATCATGAATTGGACAACATCCCGGCCACAGGTGACATTTTTTATCTACTTGGGCGGCAATATAGCTGCCTAAGTTACGATCTGGCACCAAAATTACCTCGGCGTCGGGTAGCGAAGCGACCACCTTAACAGCATTGGCGCTGGTGCAGCAGATATCACTTAACGCCTTGGTTGCGGCGCTGGTGTTGACATAGGCCACAACCGGCACACCGGGGTGTTGCTCACGCATAACTTGCAGCGTCTGCGGTGTGACCGTATCCGCCATAGGACAGCCTGCAGCGGGGTTCGGTAGCAGCACCGTTTTATCGGGAGCTAAAATTGCTGCGCTTTCAGCCATAAAGTGGACGCCACAAAAAACTATAACCTCTTTGTCGGTGGCTGCGGCGGCGATGGATAGTGCCAACGAATCACCTGTTATATCGGCAATCTCTTGGATTTCGTCACCCTGATAGTTGTGCGCTAAAATTAGCGCATTACGCTGTTGCGCCAATTGTTTAATCTGCTGTTGTAGTGGGCTGTAGTCCATATTTTTTAATGCTCCTTTTTATACTTCGCACATAGTAAATTAAACTTGTAGATTATGTCAAATTGCTGTGAATAATATGGCGTAAAAACTGTTATTGTGCGGTTTTCAGTTGTTTTGCTGGCGTTAGGCTTGATGGTTGGTAGCGGATAATTTCTTGTTTTTTATTGAGTTCTCTGTATACTCGGTTACAATTGTCTGGCGCAAGCTAGAACTGGTATATATTAATATTTAAGGAGCATTAAAAATGAAAACAATTAAATTGCTGGCCCTTGTGGCGTTGGTTGCCCTGTTGTCTACAGGTTGTGCTGGTTTAATGCAGGACGAACCGGAAGATGCTTGTGAGGTTACTCAAATGGGTGAAACTGCAGCTCCAGCTGCTGTTCCCAGTTACAGCGATGCGGCAGTAACCGAAGCTCCAGCTGTAGTTGAACCTGAAGTCGTTCCAGTCGCAGCACCAGTACTGCAAAATATTAATTTTGATTTTGATCAACATCTGCTCTCTGAACAAGCTCGGGCGATTCTCGACGAAAATGCCCGTTATCTGCAGATTAATAACACTGCCAGTGTGGTTGTCTCCGGATATTGCGATGAGCGCGGTTCCGATGAGTATAACTTAGCCCTGGGCGAGCGTCGTGCTATTGCGGCAGCAAACTATCTGGTCTCTATGGGTATTTCTCCACAACGAATCAGCACTATCTCTTACGGTGAAGAGAAGCCTTTGGATCCTGCTAGCACAGAAGCAGCCTGGGCTATGAATCGTCGTGCCGAGTTTACTCCGCAGTTTTAATTCGTTGATTTTAAGTTTTTGTTTAAACAGGGCTGTGCATACTAAATGCGCGGCCCTGTTCTGTTTAAGGAGGTAGTTTATGTCACGTTTTTCACTGTTTATTACTGGCGGTGTTGTGGTTCTTTTTCTGGGAGGCTGCCTCTTACCTCAACAGCAGGTGGAGCTAAAGTCAGAAATTAAATCTCTGGACCAGCGCTTGCGCAATGTAGAACAACGTCCGGTACAGCAGCAGACTCAGCTCAATGATGGCCAACAGTTGAACAATATTGGGCGCCAACAGGCGAATCTGAAAGCTGAACTGGATAGCTTGCGCGTCGATGTTCAGACCCTAACTGGGCGCTTGGAAGACCAGCAACACAATATGAATCAGTTGCGCGAAGAGCTGAGCTTGGCTCAGAATGATCTCAGCTTGCAGGTGGCGCAACTGACCAGTAGAAAAACTACTGAATCTGTGCCGCCAGCTAGTCAGCCTCTGGCTGTTGCTCCAGCTCCTGCTGTGGCCATCCCGCCAGTGCCTGCTCCAGTTGTGGACAATGTCCCATCGACATTCGCGCCAGTTGCGGCCACTACGTCGCTGCCTGCAACAGGTCAAGATACTGATGCTGCTACGGCTCTATATCAACAGGCACTTCAGTTGGTACAGCATCAGGGTGATTTCACGCAATCGCGAGAACTGTTTACCAAATTTATTCAGCAATATCCGAACAATAGTTTAGCGGTTAATGCCATGTATTGGATTGGTGAGACCTATTATGGGGATAAAAAATATGAAAATGCCATCCTCCAGTTCCAAGATGTAATTCAAAAATATCCCCAACATCCTAAAGTCGCTGCAGCATTGATGAAGCAGGGGTTGGCTTTTTATGCCCTAGGCGACGTTCGCAATGCGCGGGTAATTTTACAGAAGGTTGTCGATCAGTACCCCGCGACGCCTGAAGCCGATAAGGCACAGCAGCGCCTAGCTAGTTGGCAGACACAAAACTAGACATGAGAGGGAGATCGGTCATGTCAGATCAATTAGTCCGAGTAATGTCTAGTGATGGTTCTATCCGTGCCAGCGCTGCCAGCACGACCAACTTAGTTGCCCAGATATGTAGCTTACAGGGAACCGATCCTACAGCGACGGTGGCATTGGGGCGTATGTTGAGCGCTACCTGTCTAATGGGAAGCTTGCTAAAAGGTGGACAACGTTTAGCCCTGACTATAGAGGGTAACGGGCCACTACAAAAGCTCCAGGCTGAGACGGACGCTTTTGGGGCGGTACGGGCAACCATTAAACAGCCAGTGTGCAATTTGCCACCGCGCAATGATAATTTCGATGTTGCCAATGCTATTGGTAAGGCGGGTTTTCTCCACGTAATAAAAGATCTAGGGTTGAAGGAGCCCTACCACGGCACGGTGCAGTTGGTGACCAGCGAGATTGCAGAGGATATTGCTCACTATTTTGCTGTATCCGAGCAGACACCTACATCTTTGGCCCTCGGGGTTACACTGGATAGCCAAGCTGGTGTGGCAGCAAGTGGCGGGTTGTTGATTCAAGCTCTGCCTGGTTGCCAGGATGAGGTAGTTACGCAGCTCGAAGGTGCCCTGCAAGGGTTGGAACCAGTGTCTACTCTGCTACGTGCTGGGAGTAGCCCCATGGCCATTCTAGAGCAGGTCTTTCAAGGTATTCCCTTCGCGCTGCAGAGTAGCTATGCTTTAACTTTTAATTGCAGTTGTTCGCGCCAGTATGTGGCTACGATGCTCTCTGGCTTGTCAGTTGAAGAGCGCTCAGCTCTGTTGCAGCGTTCAGAAGATACGCTCGTTACCTGTGAATACTGCAAACACGAATATCGCTTTACTGCTGCGGATTTACGCGCAGTTATCCCTGAAATAAAAAAATAGTAAATAGAAACAAATAAGTTGTTATAATGAGCCTTTGTTTTTTATAGGTGAAAATTTATATTTATTGCGGTAGGTGGTTTATGGCAAAGAGAAAAAGATTTGGTGAAGTTCTGTTAGAAGAGGGAATAATTGATGCGCAAACGCTGGAAAAGGCTTTAGCGCTGCAGGGGAGTAGCGGTAAGCGTCTAGGGCAGATACTGGAAGAGCAGAAGGTTATCTCTGAGAGTGATATTGCGATAGTTTTGGCGCGCCAGTTCGGTCTTAAAACGGTAAAAAATATTTCTCAGCACGAATTTCCCAAGTCGCTGCTCGAACTTGTCGATAGTGAAAAAGCGCTGCAAAAGATGATTTTCCCCCTGCGCATAGATAATAAAACTATGTATCTGGCGATGGTTAACCCGCTAGATATGGAGACCTTGGATACCCTATCGTTTGGTACTGGACTGCGTATTGTTCCCTACTTAACCACTCCGCAAGAGATTCACGCTGCTATAAATACTCACTACCTAAAAGCGATTGATAGCCCGGCCAATGGTGACTGGTGGCGCGTGCTTGTTTTTGATAATCAAGAGCTGGCTCTATCGGCAACGACGGCAGCCCTGAATAAGGAGGGCTTTGAGGTTATCAAGGCGTCACAGGCTGAAGGGGCACTCACCTTGGTGCATCAGAAACATCCGCACCTGGTAATTGCTGAGGTATCTATGGCTGGGGTGAATGGTGTGGATCTGTTTAAGACCTTACAGAGTAATCCAGCGACAAAGCAGATACCTGTTATAGCCTACTCCAATAGATCTACGGCGCAGGATGAAGCTAAACTGCTCGATCTTGGTTTTAGCGATTTTATTGCCAAACCGATAAATGCGTTGCGCTTAGTGGCGCGGGTTAGGCGTGTTCTGCGCTTGAGTTATGGTGACCTCTCTACGCCACCGCGGGGCGTCAGGCGCTAGTCTGTGCTGGCCGTTGTGGCTACCAAGAGCCCCTCTTCTAAGCCAAACTTTAATAACTCCAAGCACTCCTGCTGACTGAGGGCGGCACTGAACGGAGCGAAAATCTGCTTGGGGGTCTTATTGCCCGTACTAGCACTGAGCAGCGTGGCGAAGATATCATCGATAGATTCACAAAAAACCTCCTCACCACGGCGCAAAAAGAGTCCGGTAGAAGCATGGGGTTGCAAGGTTTCGTACAGTTCAATCAGGTCAATATCTTCAATAGTGCTGAGCTCGTCAACTGGGTAGGTAAATTGTTTGATGGTAACCGTATTTGCCATTTGCCAGGGTTGATTCAGGAGATCCTGTGCATCTAGCTGCGCGGTCTGCTGTGAATTGGGCACTGTTTCTGCGCCGATCATGGTGTCTGACCAACAACTGTGTAGGTCTATTATATCCAAGGCTAGCGCGCTCAGATGTTCTACCCCATGCTTGGCAAATAGCTGAGGAACAAAACATCTCTGCATTTGCAACGCCTGCGGTGCCGACCAATCTATCTGCCACCAGCGCTGCCAATCCACACACCCAACATCTGTACTTTGAGTTCGACCATCAGTTGTTAACCACTGAGCAAATTGCTCAATAAATTCTACAGCGCTCAGATTGACGGCTTGGCATAGTGGTAAAAAGTAGGCCATGGCTCGGCCAGTATTGTAAAACAGGGTGGTTGCAGCTGCCAATTTTTCACATTGTAGCAACTGTTCCGCGCTCATACTGGCACTGCTGATGACACTGTAGGGTGCTTCTGGTTGGGCGCATAAACCGTATTGATCCTTGTTGGCATGCAGTTTAGTGCCGGGTAGCAGCGCTAGTGGAAAAATCTCTACTTGGTTGGGATAAAATTGTAGAGCAAAATTGATGCTGTGGCGCAAGCCAGCGAGATCGTCACTCGGGAGACCATAAATCAAGTCTATGCCAAAAGTTACTCCCGCTGCACTGAGCATGCTGACCTTGGCGCTAAATGTTGCAACATCAAGAGAACGATTAATGTGGCGCAATACTTCCGGCTTTGCCGACTGTAGCCCAACCTGTACCGAGCAGCGAATTTGCTGGAGCAGCTCAATAGTCTCTTCATCCAAAAATTCTGCCTTGGCTTCGAGGTGATAATGGCACTGCGGTGCATGTTGAAGCATTAGGCGCAACAGCCTTTTTCCCCGCTGTGCTGGAAAGTTAAAGGTGGAGTCGAGAACCCATATCTGTCCAACCTGCTGACGGTCGAAAAGCTGTAACTCCTGTTCGAGACGCTGTGCGGGGATTTCGCGTACCCCATCACTACCACGTGCGTCAAAGCAGAAAGCGCAGTTAAACGGGCAGCCGCGCGCAGTTTCCCACAGCACACCGTGTTGCGGGTGTAGCATGCCGCTCAGCCATGGCGACACCTGATCGTTCATGTTGAGTGCTGGCGTTGCTGCGGGACATAGAGTTGTAGACTGTTTCGTCTGGAGCAGTGCTGCAATCATGGCGGGAAGCGCTAATTCACCCTCACCTGCGATAACGGCATCAAATAGTTGAAGCTCTGAGAGTTCCTGTTGGCAGGCAGTGGCCTCGGGCCCGCCAATAACTAGGGCGGCAGTTGGATAGCTGTGGCGTAAACACTGGGCTAAGGTCAATATCCGTTGGCGATTCCATACATAGAGACTAAAAGATATGCAGTGCAGTTTGTCAGGGCTGTCTGGTTGCTGATGCTTTATTTTGGCTATTATACCTTCATCACTATCCTCAGGATAGGCATCAATAAGGCTAATATTTGGGTGCAAACCCGCAGGGATGGCAGCGGCTATGGTGGCGGCAGCCAAGGGTACAGCCTGATCCGATTGGCGCACATGCATGGTGACGAAGCTGATGGTAACAGATGACATATGTTATCGCTTTAAGCTGACCTTTATTTTTGGTTTGCCGTTTTCACAAGTGACCTTAAACTGACACTGCACTTTGCCATATTTAGCCTGAATATTGTCGCGCTGCTGTTGTAAAAATGTCTCTAGCTGGGCGCGCGAAGGTACGGCAGCTTGGCACTGCTGACAAATACTGCTGTAGTCACTAAAAATACGTTCATTTTCAGTGACGCTTTTCTCTGCTGCTGTGGATCCGGCTTTCTGCTTATGGCGTTGAAAGCGCCCCTCGTCCATATTCCGTTGTAGCCTCTCCCACATGCCCTGGTAGACATGAAAGCGGCTGGCCAAGTTGTTAAATCTGTAGCGCAACTCGGTCTGGATAATTTTACGTTGACTGAGGCGACGTAAATCTCGCGCCATATTCTCCTGCTCGCGAATGGGGGCACGTTTTTCCACCCCAGCAAAGTACTGTTCGTACTGAATGCGTAAGGCGTTAATACGTGACTCTATTTCGTCGATTCTTTGCGATATGTCTACGCGGTTATCACTCTGATTCATGCCGATCTTGTCCTTGAATATTTATATTTCTGTGTAGCATTGCATAGCACTTAGGACTATTTGTGTGTATACTTACTAATCTTATTGTCGCCACCAGCCGAGCGCCTCTGTGGCTTGACGTATATATACATTTAAGCTACAAGAGGTCAGTTTAACATACTCTAAGAGGGATTACGATGCCTATACAAGACCTAGCTGTTGTTATACTTGCCGCCGGAAAAGGGACACGTATGCAGTCCGAGTGCCCTAAGGTACTACATACTATTGCCGGTAAATCTTTGGCCGCTTATCCGGTGAACTTGGCGCAGCAACTTGGCTGTGCAATCAAGGTTATGGTGGTCGGTCATGAGTCAGAGCGCGTACGTCAGCAATTTGCTGGAGACGGTGTGGTTTTTGTTGAACAGGCGCAGCAGTTGGGTACCGGTCACGCGTTGCAGGTTGCTCAAGCTGGTCTGGGCGATTTTAGCGGGACTATTCTCCTGCTGTGCGGCGATGTTCCCCTGTTACGCCAGCAGACGCTCGAGAAGATGTTGCACGAACATGCCACTGCCCAAGCCGATGTCAGTGTTCTTACTACACTGGTCGAGAATCCTCATGGCTATGGCAGGGTGGTGCGTAGCGGCAGCGAAATTGAGTCTATTGTCGAAGAGAAGGATGCCAGCAGTGCGCAACGTGCCATTAAGGAGATTAATACTGGCATTTACGCTTTTGCCGCGCCCTTAGCGTTCGAGCTGCTCAAGCAGTTGAGCAATAACAATGCTCAGGGAGAGTATTATCTTACCGATATAATTGCTCTGGCGCGCCAACAGGGTGGAAAATTGCTGGCGGTTAACCTAGATGATGCCAGCGAAGCTATGGGCATTAATGATCGAGTCCAGTTGGCGCAGGCAGGAAAAATATTGCGTATGCGGATAAATCACCGGCATATGCTGGCCGGAGTCACGCTGGTAGATCCTGATACCACCTACATAGATGATGAAGTGGTTATTGGTGCTGATACCATCATCTATCCTGGAGCGCATGTGCGCGGCAATACAACTATCGGTAGGAGTTGTATCGTTGAAACCGGTGTGGTTATCGATAGCTGCACTATTGGCGCAAACAGCTACATCAAGGCCGGCAGTGCTCTCGAAGATTCGCAGTTGGGCGAACACTCGACTATCGGGCCGATGGCTCATCTCCGTCCGGGGACAGTACTCTGTGGCAACAATAAAATTGGTAACTTTGTCGAGACCAAAAAAGCAATTATTGGCCAGCGCTCACAAGCCAGCCATCTAACCTATATCGGTGATGCCGAACTGGGCTGCGATGTCAACTTAGGTTGTGGCACCATCACCTGCAATTACGATGGCGTCAACAAACATAAAACTATCATTGAAGATGGGGTGTTTGTCGGCAGCGATACTCAGTTTATTGCTCCCGTCACTATCGGCAGCAACAGCTTAATCGGTGCTGGATCAACCATCACCAAGGATGTTCCTGCCGATGCACTAGCCCTGTCGCGCAGCGAACAGCGTGTTATTGCTGGATGGCGCAAGCGAAAAAAATGATACAGGTAGCGGAGCGATCAGGTACTCAGGTGCTTAAATCCACTTTTATAGAAATGGTATAAAATATGTGCGGAATTGTCGGTTATATCGGAGAACAGTCAGCAGCAACTGTCGTATTGGATGGGTTGCGGCGCTTGGAATATCGCGGTTACGACTCAGCAGGTATTTCTACTTTGGCGGACGGTAAATTTCACACGCAGCGCGCCGAAGGTAAACTGGCTAATCTAGAAAAGTTGCTGCAGCAACAACCGCTGCCGGGGAATCTGGGGATCGGTCACACCCGCTGGGCTACCCATGGCAGGCCATCTACCGCCAACGCTCATCCCCATCGGGCGGGCAATTTCGTAGTAGTTCACAACGGCATCATTGAGAATTATCTACAACTAAAACAGCAGCTTGAGGACAATGGACACCATTTTCTCTCCCAAACAGACAGTGAGATCATCGCTCACCTTATAGAAGATCATTTCAAAAGTTGTGCAAATTTTTCTCAAGCGGTGCGGCTGGCTCTGCACGATTTGCGCGGTGCCTTTGCCGTTGCTGTGATGTGTGATTTGTGTCCGGATATGCTGATAGCTGCCAAAGCTGGTTCGCCACTGGTTATTGGCCAGGGCAGCGGCGAATATTTTGTAGCTTCCGATATTCCGGCCATGCTCAGCCACACCCGCGAAATGATTTTTTTAAATGATAAAGAGATGGTGGTGTTCAGTCGTGCGCAGATGGAGATCACAACTCTGAGCGGCGAAAAAGTTGCGCCAAAAGTTAAAACTATCACCTGGAGCCCGACCATGGCTGAAAAGGGTGGCTATCGTCACTTTATGCTCAAGGAGATTTATGAGCAACCGCGCGCCATTACCGATACCATAGCCGGGCGGATCAATGAGACCAAAGATGAGGTGGTGCTCAATGAATTAAACCTTAGCACCGCGCAGTTAGCTGAGTTTGAGCGCGTGTATATTGTCGCCTGTGGCACCTCTTGGCATGCCGCGCTGGTGGGAAAATTTCTCATCGAAAAATACGCCCGTATTCCAGTTGAGGTCGATATTGCCAGCGAATTTCGCTATCGCCAGCCGCTGGTCAGCGACAAAACTCTAACTCTGGTAATCAGCCAAAGTGGAGAAACCGCAGATACTCTGGCGGCGTTGCGCGAAGCCCACGAGCGCGGGGGCAAAGTGGTGGCAATCTGTAATGTGGTGGAATCCTCCATTGCCCGCGAGAGCGAAGGGGTTATCTACACCCATGCTGGACCGGAGATTGGTGTCGCCTCCACTAAAGCATTTACCACACAGCTGGTAGCGCTGTTTTTGTTCGCGCTGCATCTGGCTCTGGCGCGTAAGCGCATCGATAAACAGCAGAGCCAACAGCTAATTGGCAACCTATTGACCCTGCCACGCAAATTGGAACAGACCTTAGGGTTGGATGGCGCCATCGAAATAGCGGCGCGCCAGTTTATCCATGTGCACGATTTTCTCTATCTCGGGCGCGGCAACCAATATCCTATCGCTCTTGAAGGCGCTCTAAAGCTCAAGGAGATATCCTATATTCACGCTGAAGGCTATCCCGCTGGCGAGATGAAACATGGCCCTATCGCTCTAATTGATGAAGATTTGCCGGTGGTAGTTATTGCCCCGAATAACGAGACTTTCGAAAAAGTGGTATCCAACATGGAAGAGGTGCGCGCCCGTGGTGGTAAGATAATCGCCATCAGTGACTCCACTAGCTCCTGCTTTAGCGATGTAACCGATGTTGCTTTTAAGATACCCACTATCTGTGATGACTTGATGCCTATCATCACCTCTATCCCACTGCAACTACTCTCCTACTACATTGCGGTAAATAAAGGTACCGATGTCGATCAACCTAGAAATCTTGCCAAAAGCGTTACCGTTGAGTAGGCGCAAGTAGCTGAAATTTTTAACTGTAGGAACGTAATAAAGTTACATACTGATGAATAAAGTACAAAACTGAATAATAAAGTTGCATCCTGTAATGGTCTTAGTTAGGATAACATAATTCTAACTAAGGCTATTTTTATGGCAACCAAAAAATATAGTAATTCTGACGTCAAAAACCAAAAGTGGATCAAAGAAGGTCGTGGATCTGGTCGTGGTAAAGATTATTTACCCTGGTTGACAGTTCGAGACCTCCCCTCATCTGGACGTTCTCACCGTATATTTGGGCACAAGTCACAACGCACTCACCATCTTTTTTCTGATCTAGAGTTAGCAGTGTTTTTCTATCTTGAATTTGAAGAAGACACTGTTGAGATTCGAGAACAATTTCCTCTGCGCTTAGAAGAAACCAGGGCCCTAGCTGAAAAAAGCGGCATCGCTCATCCCTCGTATCAGGGGGCACTTCAAATAATGTCTTCTGATTTTTTGGTAAACACTAATAGTGTGGCAATTCCTAAATTTGCACTTCAGGCAAAATATTCGGACGCTTTACAAGATCAACGTACAATTGAAAAATTAGAGATTGAACGAAGGTATTGGCAAGCAAAGGGTATCCCTTGGATGATTATTACTGAACAAGAAATCCCGAGGGTTATGTTTGAGAATATTGCGTGGTTATACCCAGCTCTGAGCGAGGATATAACGTTATTGGATATTTCTGAACGCGTTGATTTTTACAGTTACCAATTAAGCAGAAAAGCTGATTTAAATATCATTGAGATTGCTAAATCACTTGATGTTGCCTATGAACTAGAACCTGGGCAGTCCCTTCTTGAAATAAGAGGATTGCTTGCTCGAAGATGTTTTTTATTTGACCTTTTGATCCCTTCTCGAAAATTGAAACCTTCTGATTTAAAGATCGGAGATATCAAGGGAATAATGGAGAATTTGCGTGTTTCGAATCAATGAAGTTTTGCGTCTAGAAGACAATCTTTATCGAATTCTTTCATTGTTACCAGCAGGGGTTGTTTGGATCAGTCTTGAAGATGAATCTGCATTTCCGGAACTGGTACACAAAAATGAATTATTAGCTGCGATAGATGACGAAGTTCTCCGCCGTGTAAAAGATCCCTATGAAGAACTAACATTTATGGTTCCTGGAGAAGGAACGATTGCGCGGATAAAGAGGGATAAAAATTATGATTTGATAGGGCCGTTGATAGGGGAATCGCTCTTTTATGTGCCTAAAATAAGATCAAAGTTAATTGCAAAGATTATTGAAGAAAAAAAAACTACCAAACAAAATATTTATAAGTTAGTCCGTCGTTATTGGCAACGAGGACAAACTCCCAATGCCTTAATTCCGGATTATGTAAATTCTGGTGGCCGTGGCAAGAAGCGATACGCGAAGGATAAGAAATTAGGTAGGCCTAGAAAATTCACACCAGGTGTTGGTGCAATTATTGATGAATACGTTGAAAAACTGTTTCGGCGGATGATAGAACGCCACTTGTTTAAAAAAGAAAAGTGTTCTTTTCCCGCCGCGCACAGAAAATTTAAGGATCTTTATAAGGTATATTTTCCTGACATCCCAGAAGAAGAATTGCCGTCTAGAGCGCAGATGCTCCACTTCTACAAGCGAGAATATGGAGTAGTTGACCGGATTAAAAATCGTACACCAAGAATTGAATATAATAAGGATGTGAGACCGTTGAGTTCTACGGTCAATGCAAATGTTTTAGGCCCGGGAAGTCGGTATGAAATTGATGCAACAATTGCAGATATTTACTTGGTTTCCAATTCTGATCGGCGAAACATTGTTGGCCGTCCGGTAGTTTATCTTGTCATTGATGTTTTCAGCCGAATGGTTGCAGGATTATATATTGGTTTCGAAAATCCATCGTATGTGACTGCATTACAAGCCTTATCCATGGCGATGACTAGCAAAGTTGAATATTGTAAAAAATTTAATTTTGATATTAGTGAAGAAGACTGGCCAGTTATTGGCTTGCCCGATGCTATTTTAGCCGATAGAGGCGAGTTGTTAGGCCATCAAATTGAATCGTTGGAATCAATTTTCCACGTGAGAATAGAAAATACTCCGCCATACAGAGGTGATGCCAAAGGTATCGTTGAGCGCTATTTTAAAACCATTCAAGCTGATTTTAAGATATTTGCGCCTGGGGTTGTCACAGAAACTAAAATAAAAAAACGTGGTGGTAAAGATTACCGGCTTGATGCCAAGCTAACAGTTACTGATTTTACCGAAATTATTTTAGGTTCCATTCTGTATCATAACAGATTTCATACGATGAAAAAATATGATCGCGATATTGATATGCCAGCAGATTTGCCTATGATTCCACTCGCGATTTGGAATTGGGGAGTTCAGCATCGTACCGGCCGACTTAGGGTTGTTTCTGAAGATGCATTAAAAATTGGGTTGTTGCCTAGGATCAAAGGGACAATTTCGTCACTCGGGGTTTGCGTATTTGGTTTGTATTTTACTTCTCAGGAAATTATTCAGTTGGGTTGGCTTCACCGCACAAAAGATGTTTCTAGGCCAGGGTCGCTTGAGATAGCCTATGATCCACGAACTGCTGATTACGTTTACTTGTTTCCGAAGAAAAACAGCATGAAATATTGGGTTTGCAACTTGACACCTAGATCTAGGCAGTTTAGTGGGTGTTCATTCTGGGACGTTTGGCAGGTAAGTTCTATGCAGAAAAAAAAGATGGCAGAAAGCACGGTTGCCTCTGAACTGCATCGTCGCAAACTAGATAGTCTTATCGAAGAAAAAATTAAATTTGCTGAAAAAAATCAGCCACGTATTGAAGATGTTTCTAATGTAAAACGTATTGAAAAAATCCGTCCCAACCGCAAACAGGCGTTAGACGAGGAAAGACAACAAACGACACCTTTTCGAAGCAAACAAAACAACAATAAGGCTGCAGAAGTTATCCCTTTAGTCGAGCAGGATTCTGATTATAGTTATCCGGATCTTATTGATGAACTTTTTTCAGAGGATGATTGATGGGATTACCAAATAAAATTGTAGCGGCTCGATATTCTGATCCAGGTATCGCTAAATATCGCAAAAATCCCTTGATAGAAGCGTTGCCGCCAATCATGTCAGCGAAACAGATTAGACACGGTCTGAGCGGAAGTATTTCTTTCAATCCTAAAGATCTGTATGTCGATGCCAACAAGCGTGCCCACCTGATTGCACAGATTCTGGACGATTTTTTTCAACCGCTATCGAGCCATATAGAGTTAGAGACAAAATTATCAATAATGATTCGCCAAGGATATGTTGGCCGAAATTTAATGGATGGTTCATTAAACACTCACATGCAAAATGGTTATGAGAGATTGATGTCTGGCGACCTTGAAGCCTTTCGCTTTGATCACGTTGTTTCTACCGCACGAAGCCTGTCGTTGATAGGTTGTTCTGGGAGTGGTAAAAGCAGCACCATTAACCGTATATTAGCCACCTATCCTCAAGCAATTTTCCACGAAAAATATAATTTTACCCAAATCACTTATCTGAAGCTGGATTGCCCCCATGATGGGTCTCTAAAAAATCTATGTTTTAGCTTTTTTAGGGCAATTGATAGTGTCTTGCGGACAAATTATGAAAAAAAATACGCTTCAAAGGGGCACAGTAGGGAAACCTTGCTGGCTACTATGAGCCAAATAGCCAATTTGCACGCCGTTGGCGTTCTTGTAATAGATGAGATTCAACACCTCAGCGTTGGGCGGTCCGGAGGTGTTGAGGTAATGTTAAATTTTTTTGTCACTCTGGTCAATGTTATCGGTCTCCCTGTGGTCATGGTGGGTACACCTAAGGCTAGACCGATCTTTGAGACAAATTTACGTTCGGCACGACGAGGAGCTGGTCTTGGTGCTCTTTTTTGGGATCCTATGAAGGCTCCAGAGCCAAAGCTGAACGCTACAACGGGAAATTTTGATAAAACAGAATGGATCGCTTTTACAGATAAGTTGTGGAAGTATCAGTGGTTGCAAAAAAGAGATGAAATTCTCAGAGACGAAGTTCGGGAGTGTTGGTATGACTTGTCTCAAGGTGTCCTTGATATCGTAGTCAAATTATTCGTCCTTGCGCAGCTTCGAGCCATAGTAACCAGAACGGAAAGGCTTACTGTTAAATTACTACAGCAGGTCTATAACGACGAGCTTAAGCCTGTTCACCCGATGTTGGCCGCACTTAGATCTGGTGATCCTGATTTAATCGCCGAATTCTCTGATTTGGGGGTTGAAGAGATGGATAAAAAGGTCCTGAGATTGCATTCCCAAATCCATACTTCCTTATCCGTGAGTGATAGGGAGGTTAATCTTTACGGTGGTAATGAGCAGGCTGAACGGTTGCACAATTTGCTGGTTGGGATGGACTGTAGCTCGGATCTAATTGTTCCGCTCATCAAGCGGGTGTTCTCAGAGCACCCCAGTTTACAGATCAGGGAACTGATGTCAATTGTCCTTGAATGGTATGAATCTAAGCCACAAAATGAACAGAAGAAGGCAAAGGTTAAACCTAAAGATTGGCATACTTTGGATAGTGATGATTTGCGTTTTATTTTTTCACAATGTGATTCTGCAACATCAGTGTACCAACGGCTGAGAGCAGAGCATAAGATTTTTGATATAGAATCCTGGCCCAACAATATGAATTAAATATGCTCAACTTTCCTATCCCTTATCCGAATGAATTAATTTATAGTGTTGTCGCTCGCGCCGGAGTACACAAGGGGATAATTAGTCCCAAGCAACTTCTGGATGAAGTTTTTAAGGATAGGAAGGTTGTTGCAACTTTAGATTTGCCCAATCAGCTTTTACAGATAACCGCTCTGTTGCCAAGCAAGTCTAGTTTTACCGTGGAAGGGTTGGCATATAAACACACACTTTTTCCTATTTATGCCCCGTTTACGACTGAAACAAGACGATTGAGGTGTCTTAACTGGATGGCAGCAAAATCTCAAGGCGCGGTTCATTTATCTTTAGGTGTAGCAGCTTCGAGAATCAAGCAGTTGAAGGTTTTAAGATATTGCCCACAATGTTTGATCGTACATCTAGTGAAATATGGCGAATATTTTTGGGATAGACAATGGCAGGTTTGCGGTGCTGACGCATGTTTGGAACACGGAAGAGTTCTAGAAGAATCTTTTTTACAGCCTTCATATTATCGGCATCAATATTTTGCAGCTTCACCTGCAAATTGTAATATGCAAAGCAGTATTGGTACAGATACCTACGGAGAGACTGTCACCGTTCAGGTTGTAGCACTACTGAATAGGCCGCCTACTGTTTCCGCTAGTTTTAGCCAGTGGAGTTGTTTTTATAAAAACCTTGCCGCTCAAAGTGACTGCACTCGTGGTAAGCATATTAGTTATGAGAATATCGTCCGGCGTGTAATGGATTACTGGTCACCTCAATGGCTGGACAGGCATCGTTTGGTAGTTAGCTATGATCAAACATGTTGGCTGCGAAGTATTTTCAGAAAACATCGTAAATCATTTAGTTATCTTGAGCATATTGTCGTTCTGGCTTCGTTTTTGCCGCAGTCATGGTGTATTTGTGAGGTACTAGATAAGGTTGCCAAGATTCAGGATGACCATGAGCAGGTCGCCTTGCCAGAAGTATTAACTCTCGCCACAGAGCAAACTGTTTCTCGTCACAGAGAACATTGGCTCATGCATCTGAAACGTTATGGGACCAATATTGGCCGTTTAAACGGTGGTGGAGCGTCATACGCTTGGTTATATCGACACGATAAGCAGTGGCTTCTTAAAGTAAATAAACAATATCGACAGACGCCAAAAATTTTAAATCAGCGAATCGACTGGCATTCAAGGGATATAGCTGCGGTTCGTCAATTGATTCGTATAAGAATTATGTATGATGGGCAGCTAGAACCACCCCGCTTCACTAGGCGTTGGTTTTTGTCTAAGTTGGACTGTGGGTCTCAGGTTGAAAAGAATATCAAAAAATTGCCATTGGCGGGTTTGTTTTTTAAACGGTTTTGCGAGGACGTTGCCGATTATCAAATTCGAAGAATTAACCATACTGTAGCACAACTTAAAGCACAGGGTGAGGATTTTAAGCGTTGGCGGGTACTTAGAATGTCCGGCTTAGCCGATGTGCGTCTGAAGAACCGAACGCGGCGCTATCTCGATAGTTTTGGGGAGGACTGATGCAGAATAATAGATTTGCCGATTTGGAAGATGATGTGAAAATTAAATCTTTGGGTTCTCTTTTCCGTAAAGAAAATGGAACTAACTGGGCCATCAATATCGGGTTTTTCCCTCATCAACAAAAAAAAGCTATGTCCATTTCAAATGCCCCAGTGCTTGTCCGTAATCGTATATTAAACCCCACAACAATAGATCCAAGCACAGGCTACAGTAGGTCATTTACTATTGAAAATACATGCCATTGGGATACCGTTAAAATTGGGGATTGTCCTATTTTTGCCAAGACTAAACTTAGTAAGTATGAAGCGAATCAGTTTTGTTTTTTATTTCATATAAACAATGGCATAGCCATGTATTTGCCTCAGTTTGAATTTGCACGCGCCCTATTTCTCCATGATGGTTACCTTTCTCGGTCTGCTCTGGAGCCCGAGTGCTTAAAAGCAGAGTTTGATGTCACTATAAACAGTGATATGGCGATTGCGAGGGTCAACGTGATGGAAATATCAGGTTATCCACTGAAATCATTAGACGATGATGGTGCTAGAAATATTTTGAGTTGGATACTCCTTGATCCTGAGGCCAGACGGTCTTTCGAAAGTATTGGCTACAGTCAGAAGGGAAACGGCAAACAAATTGGCGGTTATAGGCATTGGGACTTTCAATTTAAACCGCCATCTCTCCCTGGGGCACGCCTTTCTGTTCGTGGTCGGTTTGATGATGCTTCCAATAGTCTCTTTGTTTATGAGATTAGCGAAATTAGCAACATTGTTGCCGACATGCCCGAGGTTATCGAATTTTTCCATCCAAAAGTTGTGGAAAATATTCGTGGCGATGCCTCATTGAGGACTAGTGGTCCTGCTGATCCTCCGTCCCAGTACAATGTGCATGATGTCGATGAAGCTAATTCACACAACCATCACCTACTACTTAGAGCTCCGGCGGTAAAGTTTGGGTTTGCCAAGGCTTTTAAATCTATTATGGTGTTCGATAAACAGCGGTCTGGATCAACGGGACGCAAAGATGATGATGCAACCAGCTCAGAAATAAAAGATGTTAGTACTGAAGAACCAATGGCAACCGGTAGCTTCCCCTGTGCCGATTGGGATATTCTTTCAGATATTACAGATGATGCTCACCTTTATGCGAACAAGTTTGATTGTTTTCACCAGATGTTAGAACTGCTGGAAAACGAGCATCAATGTACTATTCTATCAAAAGTGTTGCATCGGTTGCCTAAAATACTACGAGGTAAAAAGCACCTTTTGGCAAATGATGGAACGCCAAGGTTTATCGCTGTAGTGGAGATCTCAACTGGCGGCCAGTGCTTTCATCTTATAGAAGTTGATACTTCGGATGCTATAAATTCTCTTTCGACGCAGTTGCTTAGTGTGAAATCGCAGCAATCTTGGAGCGTTATGCTTGAAATCTTAGAGCATGACTTGGTGAAAAATTCACTTCGGTGGCCTAAAAATATTCTCCGGCAAATATGTGGACCTGATGGGTATAAAGGGATACCTCACCCCAGTAGCGATTCTGCTCATAAGGGGATGCTAGATCCTGATAGCGTATCTAATTGGGCGAAGAGGGTTTATCGTTGGATGGAGCAGCTTAAGTAACTTTGCGCGGCAATAATTTCTACCGGTTAGTATTAAATAATGGTATATTTCTAAAACAATAGTTCGCTATTGTAGTGGTAAATCAGGCGATCATAATCGACCGCTCTTTGTGGGATATCCCATGGAGCGGTTTTTATTTTTTAGGATTTTGTAGATGCACGCTAATCTTGTAGAACTTGAAAAACAACTCTGGTCTGCAGCGGACGAACTGCGCGCCAATTCCGAGCTAAAGTCATCGGAATACTCTGTCCCGGTATTGGGGCTGATCTTCCTGCGCTATGCAGATGTGAAGTTTGCCCATGCCCAGCATGAGCTTTCAGGCAAGGGAACTGGCCGGCGTACCATCGGCCCGATCGACTATAAGGCGTGCGGGGTGATCTACCTGCCCGAGGGCGCGCGCTACGCTGAACTGCTCACGGTAACCGAGGGTGAGGATATCGGCGCCAAAATCAACGCTGCCATGCGCTTGATCGAGAAGGAAAATGAAGAGCTGAAAGGGGTGCTGCCCAAGACCTACCAGAAAGTCGGCAACGATTCTCTGGCCACCCTGCTCAAAGCTTTCAATTCGGTCCCGCTGGATATCGAAGGAGATGCTTTCGGGCGGATATACGAATATTTTCTCGGCGAGTTTGCCAAGGCCGAAGGGCAAAAAGGGGGCGAGTTCTTCACCCCTACCAGCTTGGTCAAATTGATTGTCGAGATCATCGAACCCTATAAAGGACGGATCTTTGACCCCGCCTGCGGTTCGGGTGGTATGTTCGTGCAGAGTGCTAACTTTGTGCGTGAACACCAGCAGAACCCTGGCAGCGAGATCAGCGTCTATGGTGAGGAGCGAGTCGAAGAAACAGTGCGGTTATGCAAGATGAACCTTGCCGTTCACGGCCTCTCCGGCGATATCCGCCAGGGGAACAGCTATTACGATGACATCCACGAATCCCTCGGTAGGTTCGATTTCGTCATGGCTAACCCTCCTTTTAATGTCAACGGTATCGACAAAGAGCGGATCAAGGATGACAAGCGCTTCCCCTTTGGTATGCCAAAAACCGATAACGGCAATACCCTCTGGATGCAGATGTTCTACAGCACCCTGAGCGCGAAGGGACGGGCTGGATTCGTCATGGCTAACTCGGCCAGCGATGCCCGTGCTTCGGAACTTGAGATTCGCAGGCAGCTCATTCAGGCCAAGGCGGTCGACGTAATGGTTGCCATCGGCAGCAACTTCTTCTCCAACGTCACGCTTCCTTGTACCCTGTGGTTTCTCGACAAGGGGAAGAAGGGAACCGCGCGTGAGGATAGCGTCCTGTTTATCGATGCCCGACATATTTACCGCCAGATCGACCGTGCCCATCGTGATTTTAGCCCTGACCAGACCGAGTTCCTCGCCAATATTGCCCGGCTTTATCGCGGTGATCAGCCAGAAACGACTCATGGGAGTGCCAAGCAGCTCAAAGATGCTTTTCCAGAGGGGCGCTACGCTGATGTGGCCGGGCTGTGTAAGGTGGCAACAATGGATGAAATCGAGGCTCAGGGCTGGAGTTTGAATCCGGGGAGATATGTTGGGGTGGCGGATCGCGAGGAAGATGATTTTGTTTTTGCCGAGCGGCTGGAGGAGTTGAATGAGGAGTTGGTAGTGTTGAACTCTGAGGCACGTGAGTTGGAAGGCATAATTGCAGACAATGTTTCGGCAATTTTGGAGGCATGATTATGGTGAATTTATGGATTAAATCCACCATGAATAAACTCTGTGAAATTACTTCCAGCAAGAGGATTTTTGCTGCCGAGTATCAAACTGATGGCGTGCCCTTTTATCGCGGAAAAGAAATTACTGAAAAACACAAAGGTAGTCTTGATGTTTCGACAGAGTTGTTTATTTCTAGGCGCAAATTCCTTGAAATAAAGAATAAATTTGGTGCGCCAAAGCAGGGAGATTTACTCCTCACCTCAGTCGGCACTCTCGGGATGCCTTATGTTGTTAAGCGTAACGAGGAGTTCTACTTCAAAGATGGTAATCTTACGTGGTTTAGGAATTTCATAGGGCTCGACAGCCGATTCTTATATTATTGGTTGCTTTCACCACAAGGGAAAGGCGAACTTAAAAAAGCGACTATTGGCTCATCGCAATCAGCCTATACCATAGTTTTGCTCAAAGAAATGGTAGTGACACTACCCCCTCTCGAAACCCAGCGCAAAATCGCCACCATCCTCTCCACCTACGACGACTTGATCGAAAACAACACCCGGCGCATCAAGATCCTCGAAGAGATGGCCCAGACCATTTACCGCGAGTGGTTCGTCAACTTCCGCTTCCCCGGCCATGAGCAGGTCAAGCTGGTCGATTCGCCGCTCGGGAAGATTCCGGAGGGGTGGGAGGTGAAACCAGTCACCGAATCAATTGAAGTAAAACCAAGGACGAAAGTCACGAAAGAGGGCGAAAAGCCTTTCGCTCCTATGGGTTCGCTTTCAACAAATTCTATGCTGATCTCAAATGTCGAGACTAAAGCAGGCAACAGCGGGGCTAAGTTCAAAAATGGCGACACACTTTTCGCCAGAATCACCCCGTGCCTCGAAAATGGAAAGACAGGGTTTGTGCAATTCTTGCCAGATGACGAAACAACCGCTTTTGGTTCAACTGAGTTTATCGTCCTACGGTCAAAGGCGTTGTGCCCTGAATATGTTTATCTCATGGCTCGTTCCAACGAATTCAGAGACAACGCCATCAAGAGCATGTCCGGCGCGACCGGCCGACAACGTGTCAGCGAGAAATGCTTCGACCAGTTCTTTATCGCGCAACCGAGTCAAAAGAGATTGGATATTTTCAGCAGCCACGTTGCGCCAATGTTTCGGAAGGTTCATGTATTGGCGAAGAAGAATGAAAATCTTCGACAAACCAGAGATCTGCTCCTGCCAAAGCTTATTTCAGGAGCGGTTGACGTTGTTGGAATACCCTACACAAATAAGGAGGAGTGCTGACAAATGAACTGGAAAGAATCAGCCATTCAAGAAGTATTTGAAAAACGTTTTCCGACAGTTCTTCTCGGGAGCGGGGCTTCAATTGCAACCAGCCAGTTTTTGGAGTTAACATCCCACTTTCCCAGCATGGCGGATTTAGCGAAAAGATATTCCGAAAACATCGACCCTGTAGACTTTGTGCCTGAGGACATGTCTGCCTACTTGGCGTTATCTGAAGAGTTGAAAGGTTTGGGTGCTGACTGGCACAAGTTTAACCTTGAGGGTTTTTTGGCAGAACATCCACTTAGGCATAATTCAGTATTTCTTAGCCAGATTTTGGCTCAAACTACCGACGCTTTCATAAAACCTCATGAAGAATTAGCCAGTATCTTCGAGCAAAATCCAGATGTGAATTTCCCCTTAAAAGAGATGCTGGTGAATCTTTTGAGGGCAGCGCCCGCTGCAAACCCCGAATTATGCATCATTACTCCCAATTATGATCTGTTGGTTGAATATGCCAGTGATCTTATTGGGGCACCTTGTCTTACGGGTTTTTCTGGTGGAATTTTGCGAACATGGAAACCCGAGATTGGCTTATCTTCTCCAATACTCCGAAAGGGTGGGCAGGTTGTTCGGGCAAATAATTTACGGTTGATCAAGCCACACGGCTCATTTTCATGGCATCAATCTGTCGCTACGCCGGAACGAGTTATTGAATGTTTTAAACCAAGCGGATTAGAAGGTAATTGGCAGCGGTGCATGATTGCCCCTGGCCCATCCAAATATGCTGAAGCTCTAAGAGATGTCCGCAGAGAACATCTTCACTATATGGATCATGCTTTTAAAAATGCCTTGTCATTGCTGATCATTGGCTATGGATTCAACGACCAGCATCTGGAGGCACATTTAAAGCAAAGTATTGGCAGGGGCACACCAACACTTTGTGTCACTTATTCACTGAGCGATGAAGTTAGACAAAAGGTCATTGCGCCGCACCCAAATGTTACATGCATTACTTGTGATGACGCAGGCGGAACACTTGTGCAAATAGGTGAAGAAATAAAACATTATCCTGATGAGGATATTTGGAAACTGGATCGGTTCATTACTGAATTTACTAGATAGGGGGAAAGCATGAGTCTATTTGATTTTTCTGAGGCTGAATTGAACAAAGGGGAAAAACATCCCAAAAGTATCGGTACTGTTCAGAGCGTTGATAATGGCAGAGTTTTTGTGCAGATTTCTTCTGGTGAAAAGTTGCAACTACTCAGGATAGGTAGTCTTGTTGCGATTCCTGGCGGTGTCGGTCGTTACATCATAGGTCATGCAAGCAGAATCTGGCGACATCAGCCTAAGATTGAAAAAATTTCAAAAGAGGGTGCTGGTGACGAGGCAGAAGACCTGTTTTCTGCTATACCAGAGAATAACGGTGCAATGTTAACTCTACTGGGCTGCATCCGTGACCGCGCTGAGGGACCAAGATTTAGTCGATCAATGGATGATCTGCCAGGAATTGATGAGGAGGTTTTTTTGCTTGCAGACAAAAACCTTCACGATTTTATGAACGTGGTTTCAGCTACTTCAAAGACAGCTCAAAAAACACCTCTTCATTTTGGCCAGTTCAGCCTTGATACAACTGCATCAGCCTTTCTGGATGGGAACAAACTTTTTCAAAGACATGCAGCTTTGTTGGGAAGCACTGGTAGTGGTAAAAGTTGGGCTGTTGCTAGGATTCTGGAACAGGCAAACCAGCTTCCAGACACCAATGTCGTTCTCTTTGACCTTCATGGCGAATATAAATCGCTTCCATATGCAAAACATTACCGGATAGCTGGTGCTGCGGACTTGTCTTCACCGTCTGAGCAGGTCTTGTTTTTGCCGTACTGGCTTCTCTCATATGAGGAGATGCAAGCACTCTTTGTGGAAAAGTCGGAGTTTACTGCTCAGAATCAAAGCTTAGTAATTCACAATGCTGTTCGGGATCAGAAAAAAGAACGGTTGGCCGCAGAGAGCAAAACTGCTGTTTTGAATCAGTTCACAATCAATAGCCCTGTGCCCTTTGATTTGCAAAAGGTTTTAGAGCATCTTCAGATGCTTAACGTGCAGATGGTGCCTGGCGTTAACAAGGATAAGCAGGGACCATATTTTGGTGATTTCAGTCGACTTATACCTCGGATAGAGGGAAAAATTTCTGATCGAAGATATGGGTTTATGTATCAGGCCCCTGATGAATGGCACAGTTATGAAGCTTTACATCTTTTAGCGAAAAAACTTTTGGGCTTTGGAAAAGATGGTGCGGTCTCTACTGGGATCAAGATAATTGATCTATCAGAGGTGCCGGTCGACGTATTGCCCGTTGTCATTGGTACGCTATCTCGCTTGATTTATTCCCTTCAATTTTGGACACCTTCAGACAAAAGACATCCAATATTAATAGCGTGTGACGAAGCTCACCTATATTTGCCTAAGGCTCAAAACTCAAATCCGCTCGAAAGGGCTGCGGTTGAAAGTGTTGAAAGGATTGCCAAGGAAGGTCGCAAATATGGTGTCGGTCTGATGGTCATAAGCCAACGACCCTCTGATGTTAGTGAAACCATCCTGAGCCAATGCAATAACGTCATAAGTCTTAGACTTACTAATCCTGGTGATCAACAGACTGTTCGGAAGTTGCTACCTGATAGCCTTGGGGAAATAATGCAAATGCTCCCACTTATGGATGTTGGCGAAGCGGTTGTCGTCGGTGATGCGGTTCTTTTGCCTGCACGCATAAGGGTCACAGAACCCAATCACAAGCCCTTAAGCGCCACAATTGATTTTTGGGATGAATGGGGAAAAACAGAGGCCCAAGAAGACAATCTTTATGCAGTGATATCTGAGAATCTTCGGAGGCAAGAGCGCTTAACCTCTCTTTGAGTTAGATGGTGAATTCGTTCCGCTTTTATCTTATGGCAGGTGCATCTAATATCGCGGGATTATGACATTCTTATCTGCCGCGCACGGGTTTTTTGAAGAATTCCACAGATTAACTTAATGGAAACAGCAAGTTCCAATTTGCAAGCAAACGCCGATTACGATAGGGGGAACGAATGTCCGGGCCATTTTCCGAAGATTCACTTGAAAAAGCCGTCATGGGACTGTTTGAAACACAGGGCTGGACTGCTCGCGATTGCTACGAGGAATCTCTGGGATCGGCGGGCACACTGGGACGTGAGACGACGGCAGAAGTTGTGTTGCGGCCAAAGCTTCTCGCTGCGCTGAAAACACTCAACCCTTCACTGTCTGTATCTGCCCTTGGCTTAGCAATAGAAGAACTCTCCCGCGACCGTAGTCTGATGATACCCGTACAGGCCAACCGGGAGATTCACCGCCTGCTGCAAAACGGCGTCAAGGTCAGTTTCGAAAACACTAAAGGGGTACAAACTACCGAGACAGTCAAGGTGATCGACTGGCAGAAGCCGGAAAATAATGATTTTTTTCTTGCCTCCCAATTATGGATTACCGGCGAGATGTATAAACGCCGCGCTGATCTGATCGGTTTCGTCAACGGCCTGCCGCTGGTTTTTATTGAGCTGAAGGCCTCGCACCGGAAGGTCGAAAATGCCTTCAACGACAACCTCAAGGACTACAAAACCGCCATACCTCAGCTCTTTTGGTACAACGCCTTCATTATCCTGAGCAACGGCAGCCGGAGTCGCATTGGTAGCCTGACTGCCGAGTGGGAACATTTTTCCGCATGGAAGAAAATCAACAGCGAGGGCGAAACAGGCAAAATCAGTTTGGAAACCATGATTCGGGGCACCTGCGATAAACAGCGTCTGCTCGACCTGACAGAGAACTTCATCCTCTTCACCGAGAGTAAGGGCGGAGTGCAGAAGCTGGTAGCTAAGAACCATCAGTTTCTCGGGGTAAACAACGCTGTCGAGGCTGTCACCAACCTCAAGCAAAATCAGGGCAAACTCGGGGTATTTTGGCACACTCAGGGCAGTGGCAAAAGTTACTCGATGGTGTTCTTTTCGCAGAAGGTGCTGCGTAAGCTGATGGGCAACTGGACCTTTTTGATTGTTACCGACCGCCAGGAACTGGACGGTCAGATTTACAAGAACTTCGCCAATTGTGGGGTCGTGACCGAGGAAGAAAAACGCATTCACGCCCAGAGTGGCGAACATCTCAAAGGGTTGCTGCGTGAGGATCACCGCTTTGTGTTCACCCTGATTCAGAAATTCCGCACCGACAAGGGTGACACTTTCCCCCTGCTCTCGGAACGATCCGACATCATTGTCATCACCGATGAGGCGCATCGTAGCCAGTACGACACGTTCGCCCTGAATATGCGCAACGCTTTGCCCAATGCCGCCTTTATCGGCTTTACCGGTACTCCGTTGATGGCAGGAGAAGAGTTGACCCGCAAAGTCTTTGGTGATTATGTCAGCGTGTACAACTTTAAGCAGTCGGTTGAAGATAATGCCACCGTGCCTCTTTACTACGAAAACCGTATCCCTGAGTTGCAACTGACCAATGAAAACCTCAATGAGGATATGGACACTCTGCTTGAATCGGCGATGCTCGACGAGGGGCAGGAAGCAAAGCTGGAACGGGAATTTTCACGTGAGTATCACCTGATCACCCGCGATGAGCGGCTGGATAAAGTTGCCGAGGATGTAGTGCAGCACTTTACTAACCGTGGCCAACGCGGGAAAGCGATGTTTATCGCCATCGACAAGCTGACCGCTGTGCAAATGTACGAAAAGGTGCAAGCATACTGGCAGCGGGAGATCAACCACCTGAAAGATGAACTATCCGGCGCTAAAAGCGCATTCAAGCAACAGCGATTGGCTGAGAAAATTGGCTTCATGGAAGAGACCGACATGGCGGTCGTTGTCTCGCAGTCCCAGAACGAGCTAGAGTTTTTCACTGAAAAGGGGATCGACTTTAAGCCGCATCGTCTACGCATGGTGCAACAAGATATGGAAAAGCAGTTCAAGGATTCGGATAACCCGTTCCGGCTGGTTTTCGTCTGCGCCATGTGGATCACCGGTTTTGACGTGCCGAGTTGTAACACCATCTATCTGGACAAGCCGATGCGCAACCACACCTTGATGCAGACGATTGCGCGTGCGAACCGCGTGTTTCAGGATAAGCTCAATGGCCTTATTGTTGATTACGTTGGCGTGTTTCGCAACATGCAGAAAGCTCTGGCAATTTACGGCTCTGCTAATGGTGGCACAGCTGAAGATGGTGAATGCCCGGTTCAGATCAAGGAATATCTTGTTATTAAGTTGGCTGAGAAGATTTCAGAAACCGAGGCTTTCCTAGATAAACTAGGTGTTAAACTTGGGCTGTTGCTGGAGGCCAGAGACTTTGACTTTATTGCTGCACGCGATTTGGCGGTCGAAGCCATTCTGATTAGCGATGATGTGAAAAAACAATATATTGGGCTAGCGAATCAAGTGCGCCGGCTTTACAAAGCGATCCTTCCCGACCCGTCTGCCAACTCATTTGGTCCATCCAGGGCAGTGATTATCAATATTGCCGAAACGATTCAATCTCTTAACCCAATAATCGATATCTCGGCGGTAATGGAGCAAGTTGAAGGTCTGCTCGACCAATCAATTGCCAGCGAAGGTTATGTTATTCGTGATCCAGCCAAGACTAGTTATGGTGGAGTTATTGACCTGTCCTCAATTGACTTTGATGCCTTGCGCGAAAAGTTCGCGGGCAACAAAAAGCGGACTGAACTTGAGAAACTACGTGCCGCTCTGGAAAACAAATTACGCGTTATGGTCGAACTAAATCGTTCACGAATGGATTATTTGGAGAAATTCCAACAGCTGATAGAGGAATACAATAGTGGTGCCTACAATATCGAAGTAATCATCGATGAGATGATAAACTTTGCTCAGGATCTGAACGAAGAAGAGCAGCGCCACATAAAGGAAGGACTGGCAGAGGAAGAATTGGCGGTGTTTGACATGCTGTTTCGTCCGCCACCGGAATTGACAGACCGGGAGCGTAGCCAGATTAAAAGCGTTGCCAAGAATCTGTTGTCCAAGCTTAAGAAAGAGAAGCTGGTTCTCGACTGGCGCAAAAAAGAGATGACTCGCGCTGCGGTTCGGCAGACAATTGAAATTGTCCTCGATGAACTGCCCGAGGCTTTTACCAAGGATTACTACGATCAGCGCTGTGATCAGGTTTATCAGCATATTTATGATGCTTATTGGGGACAGGCTGAAAATATATACCTATCGAGGCAGTAAATTTGTGATAAGGGGAGTTGCTGTCAAGGCAACAACAGTGCTGAAGCGCTAGATTATTCTGGAAATAGTATTTCAGAGAAATAGTTTCGATTTTAGTATGCAACTTTATTACTTAGTTTTTACACAAGGTGGTAAATTAAATTGATCCAGTATTGTACTTTATTTTTTTAATGGAATATTGTTGCCTCAGGAATAGGCGATTTCAGCTCATTACAGTATGTAACTTTATTACACACCTACATTAACTTAAACTTAAGCTGGCTATCGAATTTAAAATAGTAGATAAAATCCTTGTAGCAGCCTTAAGAATGCGCAGGAGCTTAAGAGACGCGACAGCTTCTTACAGGAGGATGATTATTGCTAGTTATCCTCCTGTGACCATAAAAAAACCTGTCTGTAATTTGACACTATTATGTCATTCATAGCGTAAGGCATCGATAGGATTGAGATTAGCGGCTTTACGCGCCGGATAAAAACCAAAGAACACTCCAACAGCGCCGGTAAAAAGAACGGTTGTCATAACAACTGTGGGATTTACCACCGCGCTAACTCCCAACAACTTGCCCACGCCCCAAGCGGCACTTAAGCCGGACAGGATACCGATCAAGCCTCCCAGCAGGCTGAGGATAGCGGCTTCGATAAGAAATTGCGCTAAAACATCTAGAGGACGGGCGCCAACGGCGAGACGAAGGCCGATTTCGCGGGTGCGCTCGGTTACGGAGACCAGCATGATATTCATGATGCCGATCCCGCCCACGAGCAGGGAAACCCCGGCGATGGAACTGAGCAGCAGGGTCATGGTGCCTGTTACACTGGTGGCGATTGCGACAATTTCGGTCTGATCGCGGATGACGAAATCATCCTCAGCAGCGGCGGCGAGGCGGTGTTCAGAGCGCAGCAGCGCCGTCAGCTCATCCTTGGCCGCGTCCATACTCTCGGAACTGATGGCGCTTGCCGATATATCGTGGATTGTTTTGCCGTTACTCAGGCGATAGAGCACGGTGTTGTCGGGAGCGAAGATGATATCGTCCTGATCGTTGCCCATGGCTGATTGCCCCTTTTCGGCCATCACGCCGATCACTTTAAAGGGTACATTGCGGATGCGCAACCGCGCTCCAACTGGATCCTGATCGGGGAAGAGTTCATCGGCAACTGTCTTACCGAGCACTGCGACTTTGGCCCGAGTTTTACTATCCCGCGCGGTGAAGAAGGAGCCGCTATCCATCTCATAGTTGCGAATCGACAGGTAGTTGGGGGAGACACCTTTGATGGTAGTGCTCCAGTTGTTGCTTCCGGCGATCACCTGCCCGCTGGCGCGCACCTCGGCTGAGACCCAGCGCAGCTGCGTTGCATATTTCTCCAGCCTGGCGACATCATCCATGGTCAGGCTCGGCCGCGAACCAGCACCGCCACTTACGCCGCCTGAGTCGACGCTACCCGGGCGCACCATTAGCAGGTTGGTTCCCAAGGAGGCGACCTGTCCTTCAATATCGGCCTGAGATCCCTCCCCTAAGGCTACCATGGTGATCACCGAGGCGACGCCTATGATAATGCCGAGCATTGTCAGCAGGCTGCGCATCTTGTTACGGGCGATGCTCTTTAACGCCACCAAGATCAACTTATGCCAGCGCATCAGATTTCTCCTCTTGCAGCTCTAGCAGATCGGCCTGTGCATTGCGTGGCTGCTGGTTGATTTCATCGCGCAACAGCATACCGTCACGCAGTTCGATCAGGCGTCCGGCATATTTGGCAACCTCTACTTCATGGGTGACCACGACTAGAGTTAGTCCTTCACCGTTCAACTCTTGAAACAGGGCCATAATTTCCAGAGTTGTGCGACTATCGAGATTACCTGTGGGTTCATCGGCAAGAATAATCGGCGGGTCAGTGACCAGCGCACGGGCAATAGCCACGCGCTGTTGTTGCCCACCGGAGAGCTGGTTCGGCTCATGATCGAGGCGATCCCCCAGGCCGACACGCTGCAACGCTTCGATGGAGCGCGCTTTGGGATCGGCGACCGCACGGTGGCGATCGTAGAGCAGTGGCAGTTCGACATTTTCCAGCGCAGTGGTGCGTGGCAACAGATTGAAGCCCTGAAAAACAAAACCGATTTTGGCATTGCGCAGGTCAGCTAGCTGCTTGCGATTCAGAGTCTCCACTGCTATGCCATCGAAACGATAGCTGCCGCTGGTTGGAGTGTCGAGACAACCGAGGATATTCATCATCGTCGATTTACCGCTGCCTGAGCTGCCCATGATGGCGATAAACTCACCGCGGCCAATCTCCAGCGACAGGTCATCCAGTGCCCGGACTTCAACCTCTCCCAAGGAGAAAAATTTGCAAATATGGCTGAGACTGATCTGCGCTGCGCTCATTGACGCGGCCCTCCACCGGACCCCTGCCCCGGGCCGCCGCGTCCTCTCTGTCCTTGGCGCATAAAATTGAACAGTGAGAAGCTCTCTTCCTCAGCCTCTTCCCCCGCCTGTTTTATGCCGATAGCAACCTGCATCCCGGCATCTAGTTCGTCCGCGACAATCTCGGTCAACAGTCCGTCGCTCTCTCCTGCTGTGATCCGAATTGGTCGCAATGGCCCAGCGTCTTGGCGGATGAAAACCTGACTGCTGTTGTTGCTCTTGCGTTTTGGGTCGGGGCTAAAATTGAGTGCAGCGACCGGAACCAGCAGGGCGTTTTCCGACTGGTAGACAACAAAGTCGACGGTTGCCGTCATTCCTGGCATCAGCTGTCCTGATGCGTTGTCTGCGTCGACGATCACAGTGTAGGTGACGACATTGTCGACTGTTTCTGGTTGTAACCTAATTTGGCGGACGCTGCCGGTAAAGTCCTGATCGAAATAGCTTTGCACCGTAAAGCGCACCGCTTGCCCCTGACGGATCTGACCGATATCAGTTTCGTCAACCTGGGTCTCGATCTGCATCTGAGATAGATCTTCGGCGATCAAAAACAGAGTTGGGGTGCTCAGGCTGGCTGCAACCGTTTGCCCAGCATCGACGCTACGGTCAATAACTGTGCCGTCGATAGGTGAACGAATCACGGTGTACTGTAGATTTATCTGCGCCTGTTCCAGATCGGCCTCGGCTGACTGCAGGGAGGCTTTTGTCGTAGCCACTGCCGTTTTTATCGGGATAAATTCTTGTTCGGAGATGTAGCCCTTATTAAAGAGTGGCGCGTTGCGGCGTAACTCGTCCTGCGCCTGTTGTAATTCGGCCTGAGCCTTAAGTACGTTTGCTTTGGCTTTATTGACGGAAGCGATAAATGAGGATTGATCCAGGAGCGCCAGCACCTGACCTGTTTTAACCTGATCATTATAATCGACCAGCAATTTCTCAATGGTTCCCGAAACCTGAGTACCGATTTCCACCGTTTCCACCGCAGCTAGAGTGCCCGTGCTGGTTACCAGGACCTCAAGCATTCCGCGGCTTACCTCGGCAAACTTGAAGGCTGGTTTTGTCCTTGTTGCTTCTGGGTGCATCCAGGTTACCCAGGCAAAACCTGTCAGAGATAAAATCGCGATTAGCACGATTGCGTATTTGATTATTTTTGAAGTTTTTCGTTGTGTAGTCATTCTAACTTTTCTCCAGTCCAAAAGCGGCGAACAGCGGTTTCATGTTGCCCAGATAGTAGGCAAGAGCAACCTCTTGAGTGATCAAACTGTATTTCACCTCTATCTGGTCAAACGCTGCCGTAACGTACTCCGTGCGAGCCTGAGTTAGTTCCACCAAAGTCGAAGCCCCCACTCGGTATCGCTCTTCGTAGGATTGTAGCGCTTGGCGCGCAGATATCAGTTTGCTCTGAACAACATCAACCTGTTGCTGTGTAGTGCGATACTCTTGGAGGGCCTGGGCTATTTCAAGACCGACCTGCAGCTGTTTTTGCTTGAGGGTTAACTGTTCATTGCGCTGCTCAATTCCCGCCGTAGCAATTTGATTACGCGCCAGATGCCGGTCAAAGATAGGAATGCTCAATGACATACCAAGAGTTGCGTCGAGATTGTCATCCTGTAGTTGCTCTGACAATGGCTCATCGCCCCAACTGCTGTAGCCAGAGCTCAATTTGGCAAAGAGATCAAGTTTTGGCAGTTGACCAGCCTTGGCCTGAAGAATCTGCTGATCAGCGGCTTTAATCTGATACTGTTGCGCTTTGATATCTGCGCGCTCGTTCAGTGCTGCCTCACTCAGCTTGGCGATCTCTTCATCGGTCATAACCCTTGCCCACCTATCAAAATCGGGATCAGCAGCCCGATAAGCACTTGTCGGATTCAGCCCCATGGTTTGCATCAGCAGTAACTTATTATCGTTGAGGCTCTGCTGTGCCTCAATCAGCTCCAGCTGCGCCTGTTTGGTCTCCGCCTGCTGCTGATAGAGGTCGCTTAAGGACAGGCGTCCGACCTGGTGAAAGGTTTCAATCTGTTCCAGTAGTTTACGGTTCTCCTCCAAGTTTTCCTCTTTAACCTGAATCAAAGCCTGACTGGTGAGAACCTGCATAAATTGGGAAAAGGTTTCAAAGACTAACGACTGTTGCTCGCGAGTCAAATCCTCCTGCACAGCACTCATCTCCAGCTCAGCGTTTTTTAGAGCGGCAGTGTCGGCAAAGCCGTTGAACAGATTCAGTGTTGAGGATAACTCTGTAGAGAGTGAAAAATCATCTCGAGCAGAGTTTTGTCCACTGATTGCGGCACTCAAGTCTGGATAAAAATCGGCTTTTTGCTGGAAAACAGAAATTTCGTTGATTTTTACCGCATTAACTTGCTGAGCCAAGCTAGGGTTGTTTTTCAATGCGATGCGCACTGCCTGTTCAAGGGCAAGAACCGGCTCATTTTGCGTTGCGCATAGCCCTAGGCTGGTAAAGGCCAAAATTATTGAAGTAAAAAGTGTGGCGGAGAAGGTTCGAAGACACATTAGCAAAGACCTGTCTTTATTATTGGTGCGTTGGTAAATAAAAACATCCTGCGATTAATTATTGAACAGTAAAACAATAGCGCCTGAGTAAGGAGCAAATAGGGTAGAAATGTGAAAAAAGCGTGCAAGTTAATGAATTTTATTGAAAAACATGATCCCGCACACCTGGTTAAATGTTAGTTGTTGCCTGCCACAACATCCATGAACTCTAAATTTTATCTGGAGTTGTGCTCTTTGGTTAATCCAACAATTATGCGGTTTTTGCTATGTCTATCCGCGAATGCGCCGCACGCGAATAGTGCGCCCTTTCAATTTGCCATTGCTCAATTTTTTCAATGCTAATGGTGCCGCCGCGCGGGTGACGGCAACGTAGGCCCAGTTAGCAAAGATATTGATCTTGCCAACCTCTGTCCCCGCAATGCCATTTTCTGCGGTCAATGCACCGAGAATATCCCCGGGGCGCATCTTCTGGCGTTTGCCGCTGTCAATTTGCAACGTAGCCATGGTTGACGGCGTGATGGGATTATCCAAGACACTCAGTGGCGGTAATGGTTCGCCAGCGAGGCTTTGATCGAGAAACTTTGCCAAGCGTTCTACTTTAAATTGCTCTTTGGTGCTGTACAGTGAACAGGCTATTCCTTTGCTGCCAGCGCGGCCGGTGCGGCCAATGCGGTGGACATGCACCTCAGTTTCGCGGGCAATGTGATAGTTGAACACCGCGTCCAGAGCTTCGATATCTAAGCCGCGGGCGGCGACATCGGTAGCAACTAAAATAGATTCACTGCGATTGGCAAAGCGTACCAGCGCTTGATCGCGGTCACGCTGCTCCAAATCACCATGTAGGGCTAGAGCACTAAAGCCGTGGGCTGCGAGATCGTCCGCCACCTCTTGGGTATCCTGCTTGGTGTTGCAAAATACCACTGCAGATGCGGGGTTGTGATGGAGTAGCAACAGGCGCAATGCTAACCTGCGCTGTTCGGTATCCTCTGCAACTTCGTAAAAGTGTTGTTGAATAACAGCGCTGGTATGCGTCGCCTCTACTTGAACCACGATCGGGTGAATCATCACCCGCTCTGCAATAGATTTTATTTGCGGCGGGAAGGTGGCGCTAAACAACAGAGTTTGGCGCTTAGCTGGAGTATGCTCTATGATCGCGTCTAGCGACTCCTGAAAGCCCATCTCCAACATGCGGTCGGCCTCATCCAGCACCAGCATGTTTAGCTCATTCAATTTTAGCGCACCCTTGCGCACATGCTCTTCGACTCGTCCCGGGGTGCCGACAATAATGTGGGCACCGTGCTCCAATGAGCCCAGTTGGGGGCCAAATGGCATGCCGCCGCACAGGGTTAACACCTTAATGTTGTGGGTGGTGCGCGCTAGCTTGCGAATCTCCTTTGCCACCTGATCGGCCAGCTCGCGCGTAGGGCACAACACTAAGGATTGCACACGAAAGCGTTTCACCTTGAGTTTTTCCAGTAATCCCAGACCAAAGGCGGCGGTTTTGCCTGAGCCAGTCTTACTCTGACCGATGACATCTTTTCCCGCCAGAATGTGCGGCAGACTCATGGCTTGGATCGGGGTCATTGTCGCATAACCTATGGATGTGAGGTTGTTTAATAGGTCGGGATGTAGTTTCAGAGCGGAAAATTTACTTTGGTCCACGGGGATTCCTGTCTTGAGGAGCTAGTGTCACAAGTAGTGGCAACGGCGCTGCAATTGGTATTTTAACAAAGTGTCTATTTTGCTATCCTAGCAGTTTGTCGGACTTGGTTGCCACCAGCAAATCAAACCCGACAACATTGAGACGTTGATGCTGAAATCAGCTGAGATAACTTGTTTTTGTCCCGACCTTCTGTTGTGGCGCTGTCCATACACT